>Ga0209986_10000385_pt1 | contig 42098 bp, 61 predicted proteins | sample BlataG_FD_183168 | JGI IMG/M metagenome (GOLD analysis project Ga0209986, IMG submission 183168) | Deep subsurface microbial communities from Black Sea to uncover new lineages of life (NeLLi) - Black_00105 metaG (SPAdes) (version 2) | ecosystem: Environmental > Aquatic > Marine > Oceanic >... | reverse complement strand
CTATTTACTTCTTTAGTTTCTTCTTTAATCTATCCTTAACATTCTCTCATACACCACAATAGCGAGTTTAAGCCAACGCGGTACTTCTTTATTTGGTTGTGTTACTGACTTTATAGAATCAGATGTGTTGCCAGTTATTTCTGCTATATCGGAGTTAGTCAATCCTAACCCCGACTTCATTGCTTTAAATCTACTATGCCAATTCATATTATTCAAATGTATCTAATAATTCTTGCTCTACTATTTCTGAAGTTGAATCAATAAAATGTTGTGCACTTTTAATAAAACCATTATAAACACCTTTCAACATCCCTCCATAAACACTTTCTTTTTTATAAAAACTCTCTCCGCCTAAATTTTCTATAGTAATACCATAAGCTCGTCTTTTTTCATAATCATTTAAATGTCCCCCTACAAAAAATCGATGTTCTTTTGTATTTTTCTCGCAAACTCTTTCTATTTCTACTAGAAATGTGAATACTTCATTTATTGTTATTTCCTTTGTTTTTTTTTCTCCTATTTTCATAATTTTTAGTTTTTAGTTTTTGGTTTTTATCTTCTTCTACCCTTATATCGGATTCAATCACTTTGATATACCTATCTTTTTGTAATAACTCTTTCTTTAACCTTTCTATTTCTTCTTTTAGGGATTGCATTAATTTAAAACAATCAACATAACTAATGTAGGATGTTTTATTTTCCATTTCTACATCATCATCTACCCAACATAAAGAAACCTTATTACCTAATATTTCTCCAAATTTATTTTCTTCTATTTCCATAATCTTTAATTTATTTTGTATATATAAACATATACCTTAGTTTTTGTTTTAATGTTACAAGGCAAATATAAGGAATATCTTTCGGTAAAACAAAATAAAAAGAAACTTTTTTTTATTTTTTTTAATAAATTATTAATTCCATTGCTGAATACCTAATTGCATCAGGGATATGCGACCATTCGTGCCTTGGCACACCGGCTCTTTTGTCGTGCCAAACATAATTGTTAAGGCTCTTTACCACGTTTGGAGAATCTCCGCAAACAATTATCGTATAGCCTTGAATAGTTTTAATACCTCTCTCAACACTACCTCCACCCTTCTTGCACTTTACTATGTTCAATCCCATTTCGTAAAGGTCATTGATAAGCCTCTTTTGTGCAGCATCCCCAACAATTAAATCAGTATGGCCACAAATTTTAATTAAAATAGCACCCAAGTCATTAGATCCAATATTATTTTTATAAAGTTTCTCTTCCACATAGATTTTTTTAGCTGAATAATCAACTGCCGTTCTCACTAAAGCATCCTCATCTGAGAAACCAAAATCAATACCGTAACAGGATGGTATGTTTTCCGGGAACTCTCCGTACTCCCAATCTTCAAATATAACTCCCTCAGCAGTTTCCATAAACCCACCTAATACTACGTGTTTATATTTGTTATAATCTTTTTTCAGCTTCTTAGGTGCTACATCTTTCTCCTCAACAGTTAAAGACAAATAGGTATCATATGCTTTTTTAAGCCTTTTGTACTCCTTTAAATTGTGTTCAGCAATGTTTTCAAGGTTGTCTAAGTAAGTAGTATGAACATAAAGCACATTATCCATAAACCCGGTAAAACCTTCTTTTATACCCATATCCTCAAAGAACTCAGTAAACAACCAATGCTCCCTTGTCGGAGGGTTAAACACCAACATATTTAAACATTGAACATCCTTGGCTCTTATTGACTTTCTGATTTTATCCCATTCCTCAAAGGTTTTTATCTCCTCAGCTTCATCGGTAACGAAAATAGAGAAGTCCTCAAGAGATTTTAATTTAGCTGTTTGGTTGAGGGAACTTGTTTTTTGTCCGGTAATGAATATTTTACCTTTTTTTTCTTTATTCTTTAGCGTGTAGGTATTGTTAGCAAAGTCAAACTCATTCTCATAGTTCAACAGCCTTATCCTTTCGGTTAGGGCCTCACTAATGGATTGGTCGGTAGAGTTCATCGTGTACCTGGTGTAAAGTACCCTATGATTGAATTTCTTTACGGCTGTTGGAATAAAAACAGATTCAGCAAAAGACTTTCCACTATCCCTTCCACCATACAATAAAACGGTATCTATTTGAGAAAGTGCATTCCAATACTCCTGAACTTCTTTGGGCTGCCTCTTAAAGCCCTTGTCTTTTATTACAGTCCAACAGTCTAAAAGGTTAAAAAGGTTGCCGTAAGCCTCAGAAAATTCAATTTGTTGCTTTTCCATCTTCTACTCCACATACTTTTAAAACATCTCTTTGTTTGCTTAATTCAAAGTGTTGGTAATACGCCCGGTTTTGTATGTAGGAAGCCTCATATAAAATTCCATCATCATCCACCCGAAAGGCTGTAATTAAGTGAGGCATTTGTTGAGGGTCTGTTTTAACAAAAACAGTTTCTTTTAAATTAAATTTATTTTTTACTTCCATCTAACAAGGGTCTTGGTTTGAATACTATTTGAACATTGTCAACCTCTACTGCATCCTGAATCTCTCTATCATCAGCAACATCCCGGTTTCGGTTGTCTCCAAACACATAATTACGATAATCTTGAAGGGCTTTTGCTCTTGTGGAGGCAACTCCTAATTCTTGAATAATCATCTTTAAGGCATAAGGCACATCTTTATCATTTCTAATCTCTATCAACTCATTTTCGGTAGCATTAAATATCAATTCGTAAGCCTCCAAAAGGTCCGACTTTCTCAAAGGAGTTACGCCCTTCTCTTTTAAAGAATGGTTTATTGAAGCAAATGACTTTCTTGGCCTCCCTAACTTGTTAATGTTTTTAGGGTTTCCCTTGAATCCATTGCTATTAGCTTTTCCTTTGAAATTGTTTATTTTGCTCTTTGCCACTTGAGTTGTTTTTAAGTTGTTAATTTATTACTCAAAATAGTTCTTGAAAGCCCCAATTCTTATAGAGGCTATTCCTCCAAACCTGCATATTGTTCCCTACATACATAGTCATACGCTTTTGGTTGGTAGATACAACAGCCTTTTGGATTATGTTGGCATCAAAATTATTTACCTTTAAATTTCTTTCTATCATTTTACAATTAAATGGATCAGGCTCGTAAACATCAACAGTTGCACCTTTGCTTAAAGCATTAAGAGAGAAAGCACCTACATTACCTCCTAAATCAATCCAATGCTCTCCCTTCTGAATTTTAAAATAACTTTTTTCGTAAGTATTTCTAACAACAACCTCGTTAAATGTTTTCTCATCGCTGAATCCTTCCCTTGCAAGGAAAATAATTCCGTTGTGGTTTAATTCTTTTACTTTCACAACTTACGCTTTAGTTTTTGCTTTTTTCTCAATCAATTTCTTTTCGGCTCTCAGCTTTTCGATAAACAAAGCACCAATATAAGCATCCATCTCTCTAAAGAACTTAACAAGGCTTTTAGCTTCCTCATAATGGTCAGATTCAAATTCTATCTGAATAGCCTTTTTTACTCCTGTGCTCATTGATTCAAGTGTTTCATCTGCCTCAGCATCATCATCCAAAATAGAGTAGTTTATGTCCTCCTCCGGCTTCCAAGCATCCAATCCAAAGCTGTTCAACTCTTCATTACTCCATTCCTGTCCAAGTTCATTCCATTCCCACTCTCCAAAAGATACGTTGTGCTTAATGGCGTAGCTTCTTAATTTAGATGCTGTTGTTTTAGCAGGGATTATTTTACAAGGTATCTCCTTCCACTTCAATTCTCTACACCCTTTAAGCCTCATATTACCGGCTATTACCACGTATTTATCCTCAAAAGGAACTACCCAAAGTTCGTTCAGGTCCATCATCTCCGGGTCAGCCTTCAAAGATTCTAATAAACTTGAGTATTTTTCATCTCTAATTATACGAGGGTTTTTAGGTAATCCTTCGATTTGTCCTGTGTTGAACAGCAAGGATGCTATTTTGATTTTTTCAATTTTCATTTTAAGTTAGTTTTGGTCAGTATATTCTATGATTAATAATTTATGTTTTTTGCAAACAACATTCTTCTTGGGAAGGTTTAATTGCTTCTTGTAATCGAAATCACAACCACATTGGGCTTTGAACTTCAAATAACTCCCGGAAGGCTTATCATTACCTAACACCTTCAAAAGGTATTCTCTATTTGGAACTCTAAAAAATGGATTCATATCACTCGGTTGTTATAGACATTAAAATTGTGTACGTTCTTGTTCCTGCAAAATCATCAGTAACTACCAATGAGCCTGATATTTGATAGCCTTGAGCAGATAATAATTCCATTGCTGTTTTCATTGCAGCAGGAGTTGCTGCCTCCACTATTTGAAATGTTGTTGTCATAGTTTATTTAATTTACACTCCATTTTGTTCGTTTAAAAATTCTTCGAATTTATCCGGTTTAAACCAATCGTTAGCCCAAAAACCCAAAGGGCAGGGCTTTTCATTCTGAGAAGTTTTAGGACCTACTGAGCATCCACAACCACCTCTTTTTGCATCACAAACTCCGGTGTACCTGCCTTCATTTAAAGCCAAAGGACATTTCTTACAATACTCCTCCTCCCGGTGTTCCATTATTGAGGTCCTTATCTCTAATAAATATCGAGCATTGCCCTCAATTATTGCAGCAGCATCCTTTATTATGGTTATCAATCCCATTTCTTAAATTCTTTTATTTTTTCAGCCCGGTAGATGTTTCCTGAGTTGTCTATCATAATTGTTTTCGATATAAAACAAAATCCTGATTCCCATTCATTCGTAATCTCTCCAACCCTGATCATTAGATTCGTCAAGAAATTTGTTAATTTGTTTAGCCACATATCTTTTTGCATCCATTAAAAGTACAAAAATAACGATAAATAACCTAACAAAACCCAAAATAATGATTGGCAGCAGATTTACATAAGCAGGATAGTTGGAGAAAATAAGCAAAAGTAAGTAAGCTAATCCACAACTAAGTTCAATTCTATAATTGTTAGTTTTACGCATATTTACCTTTAAATCTTATTCTCATTTTGTTGATGTATTCATTTTTTTCATCTTCATTTAAAAATGTTTTTTTAGGAATAACCCAAAAACCCTTTGCAATTTTTATCCTGTTTTTGAACTGAGGGCTTACCACCCCTTTTTTATCAAGCATCTTTCGAGTTTTAAACCCTGTGCTTTTCCTCATCGCTATATCGTGGATGAGTTCATCATTTATTTCATCTTCTGTCAAAGCCTTTAATTTTTAAGTTTGAGCAATAAAAGTAATTAATTTTTTGAATTACGCAAGTTTCCTGTTTCAACTATTTCTCCCAATCCAATTACCCACATCCCTTTTTTAAGTTTAACCTTTAACCCATTTTCAAGTGTTTGTGTATCACTTGATTTAGTCGTGTACATATCGTGGTTATAAAACTGAAATTTAATTCCTTTGTAGTCTTTAAACCAACTCTGCTGCTCTCCAACTTCAATACATTTGTATTTTTTTAAAAATTTTCCGTAATAATAATATTTTCCTACTTCTAATAATCCCATAATTTAACATTTTATAACACAGCATATAAAACAAGCTATGTTGGTTATCACTTAATCGAAACGTCATAAAGGCTCGTTTCATAGCCAAATCGTTGTAGGTAATAAGCCTACTCGTGCCATTCTCCAAGTATAGGCGTAAGGGCTTTCATTTCGTCAAATGTTACGGGCTTACAGTTCAGCTCCGAAATAGTTAAATCACAAGTTCGTAACTCTTTGGCTTCGTATGTAAATTCTACTTCTAAAACGCCCTTAGCGTATCTTTTTGTATGAAAGTCATCGTGTTCATATTGCTTAGTCAATTCAAAACCAAGCCCTTTTAATTCATTTTCTGTCATTCTATTAAGTTTTAGTTGTTAATCAAATCCGTAGGCTTACATACCTACAACAATGTGTAAAACGCCATACAAGTACAGGCGTTTACACTAATCGTTAATACATTACTTTTAATTCATTCCTTAACTTATCTTGTATGTCTTGAAACTCTCTTACATCACATTCAAAATCGTCAAAATCATCATAGTATAACTTAATTAATCCTAACTCAATTTCTCCTGCTTCTACTGTTTCATCTGTTGGAGTATCTCTATCTCCCTCACTTTCATTTACTATTATCTCTATTCCAAAAGATACACTTGCTACTAACTTATGACCGTTCCAATCAAATGATACTGACCAATCATCCTCATCTATCTTTTTATCTTCTTTGTAGTTCTCTAAAAAAGGTAGAGTTCTGTTATAGTTCCAATTTATGTTGTTAATTTCTCTCATTGGTTTCATTTTATTTAGTTTTAATGTTACAGGGCAAAAATAAGGAATATATTTTGATTAAACAAAACATTTTTAATCTTTTTTTTAAATATTTTCTTTAAAACAGAAAAACCCTACGTGGAGCAGGGCTTTTCATTTTAATTGTAACATTAAAAACTATCAATATGAATATCGGTAGGTAAGGCAAAGATAAGAATTTTTATTTAAACCCCAAATATTTATCAATCAAATCTACTGTTTCATCCAAGGAGTAACTAACCTTAACAAGATAATTTCTTTTTTGAAGTTCTTTTAACCAATGGTCCTGAGTTGGCTGAGTTTTGTTTTTCCCTACTTTTAACTCAATAAAAAGTCCGTGGTACTGAAAACGTGGCTCAAGAATACATACATCAGGTACTCCCGGCTTAACACCTTGTTTCTTTAGTTTTATAGCTGTTCCCTTATCTCTAACGCCACCATTTGGAGGATGAAACCATAATACGCCTAAACTATCCAAGTAATAAGCAACAGATATTTGAAAATTATCCTCAGGACCATCGTATTTTTTGTAAGTTTTATTCATAAATTCTCTGTATTACCTTTTGAATTACATTAACTGTTATTGAGTTTCCTGCTTGTTTGTAAAGTTGTGTATCTGAAACAACTTTTTTAAAGTAGTCCGGGAAGCCTTGAAGCCTAAAACATTCTAAGGGTGTTAATCTTCTTATTTTGGTTGCTGAATTAACCTTAACATATCCTTGTGCGTAGCCATGTGTTCCTGAACACAACGAAGAACTAACACCATTATCACTAATTACTTGACCTGCCTGTGTGTCTTTATTTATAAACCCCTCTTTTAATATGTAGTTATCTGTATTTCGTGAGCCGTTAGCCGTTGAAATACAAACTGCAACACCTTCTCCTTTTGTTGGTTTAAAAGCAAATCCATTTCCTTTTTCTTCGTGCCTTTCTTTATGCTTTATAAATCCTTTTATCATTTTATCACTCAAAAAATACTTTTCATCAACTTCGCCTTCCAAAACATCTTTCAATTTCAGTTTTAACGGCTCAGGCATTGGAAAACGATAATTTCTTGGCTCTTTAAATCCAACTATAAAAACACGTTCCCTGTTTTGTGGAATACCGTGTTCTTTTGTGTTTAACACCTGGTAATAAATATGATACCCTAAACCATCATCATAGTAAGGTATTGAGGTTTGTCCGTTAACCGTTCCTCCATTATCGGATAGTATTGAAATAATTGTTTGAAATGTTTTGCCGTTGTCGTGGCTTAATAATCCTTTTACGTTCTCTAAAATAAAGGCTTTAGGTTGATTAATTTTTATAAACTCAGCTACATTAAAAAATAAAGTTCCTCTTGCTTCCTCAAACCCCATTCTTTTACCTGCAAGGCTAAATGCTTGACAAGGAAACCCTGCAACATATAAATCTAATTGAGGTGTTTTTGAATGTTCTCGAATAGTAATATCTTCATACATCACTTTACAATCGTGGTTGGCTAAGTAACTTTGTCTTGCATATTTATCTATTTCACAAGCAAATTCAACATCGTGTTTTATTCCTAAGTTTTTTAATGCTTGTTCAGGGCTTCCTATTCCTGAAAAATCTGTGCCTATTTTTATCATAATCCTTTAAAATAATTAATTACGGCTCTTTTCCTGCACTCACAATAAAAAAACATTTTATTTTCTAATATTAGATCCAAATCGAAATAATTTTTACCCTCATCAACTCTCAATCTTTTTTCGATTAAAACTTGCTCCATAACATTTTCCTGAAACTCATCCAACTCCTCTTTTTCAAATTTAATTTTTCCGTCCTTCTTGAATAAGAAATAAATATTAGTCCAATTGGCATCTGACAAATCTTCATTAGCATTCCATTTCTTGTAAACAACTCTTGAGTGTTCTCTTACTTCGTCAAAGTTTATTTCTTTTGGTTTGCTATGCTCTTTTAAAAGGTCCTCAGCTTTTAAAATTTTCTGTTTTTTTTCTTGGTCTGATTTATATTTAGAATAAGCATTCAAAACCTTTCCTAAATAAGCCATTGAGAAAGTTCCAAAGTGGTCGTAAGAGTTTTGAGGCTTATTGTTATACCAAAATTCTAACTTACAAGCTACCAATTTTATAAAAGCATCTTTAATATCATTGTTTGAAAATCCCGGAAACTCACTTTTAATGAAATTAAAAAAGTTTTGAACTTCCAACCTTCCCATTGGGTCATTTAAGTTTATCGGTTCGTGTATTCCTACTGAATAAATTATTCCGTTTAACATAATCCCAAAATCTTCACTCCAATTTTTTTGAACTCTAAATTTAATTATATTGTTGTCCACTTGCTGAGGCAAATTTCTCAAGTCTTGATTGCTTTGGTTTTCCATCCGTTTTTTGTTTTTTTGTCCAATTACTAAAATGTCTTTTAATTTCGTTTTGTTGTTTTGGTGTATTTGTTAAGATATGTCCTTCATAATTTTCGGACCAAAATTTTTCAAATAAACCTTCAAATTTTTCTTTAGATAATTTGTGTGCCTTCATCTGAGTTTCTGACCAAATTTCATTTTCTAAGATTTCATTTTTTAAAACTAAAGATATTTCTTTTTTATTTATATTACTTTCCTTTACACTTACATTATCATTTACACTTACATTTACATTTACAGTTGATTCCGTTGAACGAGATTCAACACCCGTTGATTTCGTTAAATAGTGTTGACACAAATCTAATGATTTTATTAGGTATTGGTTATTTTCATCCTCCAACAATCTATTTTTAATGTCTGTAATGTAGCCTTTAACTTCTTTGTTAGTGCTAAATTTTAGTTTTTTCTCAAACTTAGATAATGCACTATTTAGTCCTGCCTCTGATTTTTGCTCTACTGATTTCTCCCAATTCCTCAAATTACGCTTTAATCCTTGTTTTATATGCTCAAAAGTTAATTGCACTATCAAGTCCTCAGTTTCAGGGTTTAAGTCGTTAACGTACCTTAAAATGTGCTTAAATAATAATCCTGCCTTATCATCCGGCATCTTTTCTACCGTATGTATCAATTCTGTGTAAAGTAGAAATGATTTTTTACCTTCTGCCATAATATTTTTTATAAAAAAAGCCTATCCGGGTTCATCGGTTGCAGCGAATCCCCCAAATAGGCTAAAGTATTAATATAAACGTCTGCAACACGTTTTAACTTCATTTTGATAAACGAATATAGAAATAATTTACTGAATAAAAAAGTTTTCAACTATAATTTTTTATTGTTACTAACTTTTTTGATAAACTTTTTTTTATTTCTTTAGATAGATATTCAAACCTTTCTTTTAGGCGTTTATCAAAAGTTGAATTATCAACAACAACCTTCTTGCTATGTAAAACAGTTGAATGGTCGTTATTTGTTATATTGCCTATTTCTTGAAGTGATAAATCAGTATTTGCTCCCAAAAAATAATGAACATACTGCCTTGCCTCTCTTATATTTTTATTTCGTTTTCCCAATTTTATTTGTTTTTTTTCAACCCCTGTAAATTCACAAACACAATTAATTATACATTCTGCTATTTCATTGTTTTTTTGTAAATATGAAGTATCTTTTATTACATAATATTTTTCAAGAATATCTGATGTTGAAACAACAGCTTTTTGAACACCTGCAAAAGCAACAGGGTTTATTTTTTTGTTCATAATTTTAATTTTTTAAGGTTTATAAAATGCTTGAAATCTTTGAATACCTAAATACTCAGGAGAGTTCATAAGCCCATCCCCTCTTCCTGCCAATGCTTCTGCTCCTCCCTCATCCAAAACAACTTTTGAATCAATCTCTTTAGGAACTCTAAAACAGATTTGAACAGGAAAATTAACTTTTGCGTCTCCTGTAATTACCTTTACTGAGGCTCTTTGAGTGGCTGCAATTACTCTGAATCCACTTGAACGTCCTTTTTGCAGCAACATCTTTAAGTTTTCCTCTAAGGACCTTCTTGTTTTTAAAAATTGCTTTTCAAGTATTGGGTTACCAATCTTTTCTCCTTTCTGATAAACACCAACTTGTACGGTCTCGTAAACGTCTAATGCTTTTCCTTTGGAGGACTGAGCAACTGCATCAGCAAACTCATCGAAAATTACCAATGTTTTGTGAGAAGTTCCTGACTTAACTCTGTCATTCATATCGTCAACAAGCAACTCCATCATTGTTTCAATCTCTTCAATGTCATTGTAAACTCCAATTCCTTGTGCTTTGTATCTCGTAAATTCGTACTTAGGGTCGAAAATTTGAATGTCAGTTACTCCTGCCAATTTTGCAAACTCAATTATTGAGACAATGACCACAGATTTTCCTGAGCCGGTTGCTCCACAAATAAGTACGTGAGGAGTTGATTGGTTATCCAAATCCCAAACAATAGGCTGCTCAAAATTATCTAATCCTATTGGTATTCTCATTCCATCTAAATACTTAGCATCAAACATTAAATCTCTTCTTGCTGTTTTGGATGATTCAACAGCCAAATATGATTTTCCTTCATAAACAAACAACTCCTTCATCATCCTAATACTTGACACATTCAAGGCGTTGGCAATGTCTAATTTATATTTGTAAACAGAACTCAAGTTGGTTGCTGCTGAGACTTCTAACAAGTACGTATCACTTGAATATCCGTCAAATTTGTGTTTTACCTCAACCAAAACACCTAAGGTCCTTAATGTTTGTTCAATCTTTTGCTCGTTTGTCATATTTTTATTTGTTAAATCGTATTGAATGAACTCAGAGGCATTTTCTCTGAATTTTTTAATTGTTTTTGGATCTACGGAAGAAATGGAAACATCCCTAATTTTTTTCAACCTCCTGCTAATCATTTCTTTTTTATTGTCAGGTATATTGAAGTCCTCCACCTCAGCAATCATTGTTTTAGCCCAAAATTCATATAGTTCAGCCAAATCAACAAAATTGTCGTTTTCGTTTAAAAGGTAAACATAGTCAGGATTTGAAATAGCCTCCAACATTCTCTTTAAAGGCTCGTACAACATAGCCTCATAAAGCCTTCTAACACTATCGTCAATCTCAATCTTGAAGCAATTTAATTGTGGAGATTTATCCCTGTTCTTTGATGATTTGTTTTCGACAAACCAAACCTCATCAACCTTTTGCCCTGAGACAGTCTCAAAGCACTTCACATAAGTAATTGCCTGTTTTCCAATAGAAAATTTCAACTCCTTTTCGTCTGAAAAGTAGCTCTTACTTTTATGGTCAATTATAACAATTTTTCCTGCTTTAGTTTTTATAACTAAATCCATTTTGGCGTGGCAAGGCAAAGGAATATCAACACCGTTTATATCCAAAAATTCATCACAATATAATTCTACTGCAATTATCTCCTCAATATCATCCTCATAAACAGACCTCTCAGCAAAGAAGTTCTCTAAATAAGAGTTGGTTAAACTCGTTGCCTTTTTTACGCACTCCTCTATCGTTGGAGTGGTCTTTTGAAGTTTCCAAAAATTAGCCTGAACTCCATCAATAAAATCATACGCCACCTGTTGAAGTTCAACAATGTCCTTTTGCTCTCCATTTTTAAGGCTCGAAAAATAAAAGTCAAGAGCCTCGTGGTAAGCTGACCCGGAAATAGTTGAAGCCGAACTTTTGGAAGGGTTACGATAAACATACCTCATCTCAAAGTCCTTTTCATTTCTTGAGAAAGTTGAAATTTTTGAATAACTCCAACTATCAATCAAGAATTGGCTAAAAAGGTTTTCAATCTCATCCGGGCTTAAATCCCGGTATGCGTGTGGTTTTTTCATAATATATTTTTAATGTTACAGGGCGAAAATAAGGAATATTTATTTGTAAAACAAATATTCCTTAATTTATTTTTTTAAGGCAAAACAACCTTTGGCTTATCTCCTTCTTTCATCTCTTCTTTCTTCTGCTCAATGTCAATATCTTCATATTGGTTGTCAACGTACTCAAAATTGTTTTCCTCTTTGATAACAGCTTGGTCTGAAACCTGAGCAGTTTGCATTTCTATTGACATTATACCCCACTTAGAAAGCATATTTTTAATGACTGTTTTCAATGCCATAGCATCAAATTGACTTTCATCATTCCAAGGAGAGTGAACTAACTTTCCGTAATTACCCATTTTTCCGTAGGTCTGAGAATACTTTGAAGCGTGTTTGATTATTTCCTCTCTACTCCAATAAACAGTCTTTTCAAAGCCATTATTTAGCTTCATATAACCAACATACCCAACAACATTACCTTCTCCAACAACAGAAAAGTCTGCATCCAACTCCTCTGTAAGTCTGTTGAATTTAATAAATTGATTCTCGTAAACCTCTGTTGCGTTTATAGATTTGTATTGACCTGTTCTCAAGGCTAATTGAACAAACCCCTTCCAACCCATCTGAAATTGAGCAGCACCCTTATAAGGAACTATCCAAGAAAAACCTAAATTAGGATTAATTGGTAGATCCAAACTTGCTGCAACAATCGAAGCATTTAAAATGGTTACCGGGTCGGCATTGGACAACAACTTATTGTTGTTTACCGTCAACATTACTGAGGAGATAAACCCCTGAGCCTTTTTGCCTAACAATTCATCGAATCGTTGTTTAATATTCGCTTGAGCAAATATTTCTTTGGCACTTTTTTGTGTTTTTTGAATTTCGTTTGACATAATGTTACAATGTTTTTTTGTTTAACTTATTTTTGAACTTCGCATTATAAGGAACTTTAGAAAAATCCCAACCCTTATATGTGAAGGGAAATTTTTTATCACTCAAGGTTGAATAACTAAACTCTTCGTGAGCCTCGCAAATGCTTGTCAAAGCACCCCATACCTCCAAAGCCATTCCCTTTTGAATAACTATCACTTTTTTTACTGCTGCCATAATTTATGTTTAATTTGTTAATATTTAATGTTTTTATAAAATCTAATTGAAATTGTCTTAGAGAGTTTGACAATCCGCAAACTCCAAACTTTTCCTCAAACCCCTCAATAAAAAGTCTTATTGAAGTTAAATGAGAAACATCATTATCTTTGTTCTGAATAATATTTTTTATTCTGTTAAAATGCTGATGCTTTAATTCTGTGTTGTCCTGAAACAACTCGGAACTTCTTTTAATTAATTTTTTCATACCTTAAATTTAATGTTACAAGGCAAAAATAAGGAATATTTACCAAACTACAAAATTTAAACTAAAAAACTTTGTCTAACCTCAATAATACTATTGATTCTCTGAGTTAAACTTTCAACATATTTTTTCAACTCCTCATCCGTTGTAGCTATGTAATAGCCTTTGTTTGTTGAAACAAGTTTTTCAATTAGCCGGTTAACCCTGATGTGATGTATTATTTTCCTCAATCTTGAAGCATCTATTTTGTAACCTGAACTTCTCATAGCAATAATTATCTTGCCTCCTGAAATTGCGTTAATTTCGCCAATTTTAGTTTTTAAACCATTTACTATTGGTTGTACCAATTTCAATTCTTTTTGCGTAAGTTCGTGAGTTTCCTCTTCAAATCCGTTTATCATCCTAATATAATTTTTGTATTGTGTTTAACAATGCAGTATCGTTTTCCATCTCTTCTTTACTGCTTTTAAATTTATTTATTATCTCTGATTGCATATCAACAACCTCCATATAAATTATTATCCTTTCAGACTTCCAATTGCTCAAGCTGTCGCATTGGCTTGGCTTTAATTTTGACACCACCACATTTGTCTTAACTTGAATTAAAATGCAAGTCCAAAAGAAAAATATGATTATAAAAAAATATTGTGTATTAGTCATAGCTTAATCAATTTTAAAGATTCCTCTTTTATAAAGTTCGTAAACAATCTCAGCTTCGTGGAAAGCATCATCTGCCCCCCTGTGAGTTTCAATGTAATCTGTTTTCCCAAAAAAGAAGTCGTAAGCCTCTTGGACCTTTGGCCATTTATAATTCATTCCATTTACGGAAGGTAATCTACAAATGTCGGTTGACAACTTCATCGGACAATCCAATTTTTTAGGCAAATGAAAACCCCTGTTTTCAAAAAATCCAAAATCAAAAGAATTGTTAAAGGCTGTTATTCCTAAAGGATAAGCATTGATTATTTGCTGTATCTCTTCTTTATAGAATAAAAGGTTTTTTGAGGTCTGAATAGCATCAACCGTTAAATCTGAGTTTTTAACTATCCAACTGTTTTCAACCTCCTCTTTGGTTATTCCTGTCTCGTGGCAAACCTGGTTAAACAAAATTTTCCTTTCTCCATTATTTAGATCCAACTCAACTATTCCGACCTCAACAATTTTTCCACCTTGATTCAAAAACCCGGTTGTCTCAATATCGAAAACGAGTATTTTTTTTGATTCACTTTCTAATTGCTCAAGAAAGGTTAAGCCCCAATACTTTACTTGCTTAAAATCATCTTCTCCACCTGCCTCAGCAACAAATTGGATAAGATTGTCAATTATTTTCTCTGTGTTTTTCATCTTTTAATAAAATTTTAAAGGTTACATAAATTGCGTTGTTTGTTAATTTTCTTTGCCAAGCAGTATTGAAAGGAGACCATCTAAAGCCGTGTTTTTTAATATTATTAATCACTTCTCTATCAGGCTTCTCATCGTGAATTATTCTAATTCTTTCATCTGAGTAAGAAATAACCACCTTAAAACCATCATACAACACTTCTTTGTCCTCTGCATTTTTCAACTCTTCTTGTTTCTCAGAAACCTGTTCAACAACTTCTCTTAAAGCCCAAATTTTTGACCTCTTAGTAATTATTTCTTTCTTGCTTGATTCATTCAGTTTTTCTATTAAGTCAAGGGATTTTTTAACGTCTGCAACTTGACCATTTTTTGCCATTCTTTGAATAAACCCGGTTAAAGAAGAGGTAAACAAAGAACGTGCTGAGTAAGTATTCCTTCCTTCGTCAATATCAATTATTGTTTGAATGGTGCTTAATAAATTTTTCTCTATTGCCTCCCATCTTTCAGCATCCTTTTCCTCTTGAGGTCTCTTGTTGTCGATTGACTTTAAAATTGATTTAATTGCCTTTTCTCTAAATTCATCCATCTCAATACCAAGTCTATGCTCTCTATCTAAAGCCTTTCTATTTTTTTCAACAGGAAAGTTAGCAGGACCGGTAACCATACTTGAAGCACATCTACTTTTTGCAGAAAGCCAAACAGTAAATTTATTTCTGAATCCTGAAATGTATCTATCTTTCTCCTCTTGAGAAGCATTTTTTATTTTAGATAAATCATAATTTAAAAGGTCAGTATAATCTTTTACCATTGATAAACCTCTTTTATCAGGAGACATTGAAGTCCAATAAAAAGCACGTTTTGCCTCTTCCTGCAAATCCATCAAGTTAACAGCAAGATTTTTGTGGTAATATTTTCTCCATCCATCATTGTTTTTTATTGCCTTAGTTAATTTTTCAATAAGTTCAGGGTCATTCGTTTCAATTCTGAATACGTGACTTAGTTCCTCGAAATTACCAAAAAACATAGTGTTTCCATTTTCAAGAACTTTTACCGGGCAATACTGACGAGCAACCCCAAGGCCCCCAACCCCACTCTCATAAGTTGTAAAAAAGTTTTCCTCAATTGTATGTTCTCCAAGAACTTCAATTAATTTTTCTATACTATCAGGCTCTTGTCCTGCCCATTTGCTTCCGTTACTGTGAATTATTGTTTTCATTTTGTAGTTTATTTTAATGTTACAGAGCAAAAATAGGGAATATTATTGACCTGCAAAACTTTTTATTAAGTTTTTTTTGAAAATAAACGTAACTTACTGAAAACCAACGGAAAAAAGATTGAATAAAAAAACAGGTTTGCGACAACAAACCTGTTTAAACCATAAAAAAATGACAATGTAAGAATTACCGTAGAGTACAAATATAACAATTTATCTGCTTCCAACAATAAACCCGACAATTAAAGCAGCAGGAATGCCGTAAAATGATACTTTTTTGCTTATCGCAAGGACTTTCTTTGTTTTTTCGAGGCTTTCCCTAACTTTCGCATTATCGTCCTTTAAAAGGCTTATTTGCTCTTTATCGTTAATTACGATTTGTTTGAAGTTAATTATTTGTAGTTCCTGATTTTGTGAAATAGAATCACAAAGCTGTCCTTTTTTTATGTCGGCAAACATAATACGGCATTGCTCAATCGTAAAACACTTATAATTACCTTGTGGAGAAATAGTCTGAGAATAAGCTGTCAAGCTGCTCAGGAGTAGAATTGTTAGTAATACTGTCAATTTTAGAATACTCATCTTTAAAATTTTTAATTTTTAATTCATAGGTGTTGTTTTCCTTCTCCAAGGAGATGTTTTTTTGCTCAAGGTCGTGTAATTTAATTTTTAACTCAACATCCTCATCACTCCAACCCGTCTTGGAAAACCAACCAAACACCCCGTTTAAGAGTAAAAGAACTAACCCGGCTATAATTATATTGTCTTTAGAAAAATACGCCATACCAAATAAATGAAATTACTATTGCTGACATTATGAAAACAGTCCAAAGGAAAACTCTCATAGCCTCATCTAAATTATTGAAATTATCATCAAGCATCTTTGTTGGTCTTAGAAAAAACTTTGCTAATCGTTGTTAATCCAATCAAAGAAGTTCCTGCTATCAACATAGAGTTGAACAGGTCCTTGTTGGCAGTATAAAAGTGAAGCCCATCTAAAATAAAAGAAGTGCTAACTAAAAACATAATTATTGCCCCCCAAATTTTCTTTGATGAATATTTGCCTCCTGTTTCCTCCTTGAATAGGTCTCTTATAAATTTGTAATTAGCCATTTTATGCAACTTTTAAAATGAATTTTTCAGGCACTATTGCCATTAATTTTTTTAATGTGTTTTTGCTGTTTGTAACATCCAACAACCCGTCCTTGTCAATATCCAAATGCTTCTCTCCAACTCCAACACAGCCCAACAATTCTCTTGAGTAATTAGCATTGTGAATTAAAATCAAATCCCTGTTAGGAACTTCTTTTATATGGATGTGCCAACCGTATTTTTTTGAGTATCTTTTTTCACAAGGATATAAACCCGGAGGTATTGCATCATCTCTTTTTGCGTTGCAATCAACCTCCAATTCAATTGTTTTGCAATCAAATATAGGTTTAATACGGTCCTGATAATAGGTAAACTCTCCCGGTGTTTGGGTAGCTGTTGCCTTATCGTGGTATCTCTCTAAAAGTGCATCAAATTCAAGCATTAGTCCTTAGTTTTAAATTTACTTATTTTATCTGACAGCTTCAATGTTTCAGACATTTTAGATCTAAGCATTTCTCTTTCCTCTTCTTTTTGAGAATTGTTGAGCATATTTGACAAAGTTGAAATAGTTAAATCTAATCCACCTAACAAAATTGTCTTTTCGATTTGTGTAATTTCATTCATAAATTATATAATTTCTGTGTTTCCGTTACCAATATTAGCATCAATTATTTCTTTCAACCAATCTTGCACCCTTACACCTGCACCTGCATCAACATTTAACTCTGTCCACTCTGAAACAGTACAAGTCTTAACTTGTTTATATCCGAAATTTGTAACAGCAGGAATTGTTGGCTTACCTTCATTAATTGCCGTTTGGCTAAAATAGTGCTTTAGATAGTAAACAACTTGCATTGTTTCTCCCAACATTCTTGTTGTATAATCTACTATTGAGCCTGAAGAAACTGTGCCGCCATCAGGTCTTTGTAATTGTTTGTTGATTTTTATCATTATTTCTAATTTTTTATAAAGTTAATTATTAATTCGGTATTCTTAAAACTTTAAATCCAACACCACCTGAATCAGCAACACCAACACTTACCCTTTCGAGTGTTCCATTGTCAACATCATAAATCACAAATCTCGTATTTCCTGATACTGCATTATTATCAAAATAAGCATTTACTTGGTTTGCTGAATTTCTGAATTGAATAACATGGTCTGTTCCTGCATCAATATAAGTTGTTCCTGTATCTTCTCCAAGTCTTGTTGTGCCACCTATTTGAATCACATAACCTGTCGGCATTGACACCGCATTTCCGACAAACGCCTGTGAGCCAAAAGATAATGAATTTACAACATTCATATTTCCGTTTACAGTCAACAAAGCATTACTAAATTGAGTTCCTGTGTTAATACATACATATCCACTTGTTCCTGCTGCATTTTCTCCTGCTACCAACACATTGTTTCTATTATCTCCATCAACCCTTAAAGCAACAGAACTATCCAACCCTTTTATATGAACCTTAGCCGTTGAAACAGATGGTGTTCCTATCAATAACCTTCCATCTTGTGCCACAAAATAATTGCTTTCTGACAAACTTGACAATATTAATTCGCCACTCAAAGTTGCTTGGTCATATCCTAACCTTGCCCTTTCTGTTGCACTATTATCTCTAACTAAAAAAGCATAATCTGTTGCCTCATCATCCATTTGAACCACAACATCCCCACCTAACCACTTGGTAAAGTTTCCGTTTGCCGTCAATGTTCTGTCAGCCAAAATAGTTCCGTCAGCATTGTAGATATTAGTAATATTTGAATTTAAGTAAGTTAATAATTCACTTACTAAAATTTTCTTACTTACATCGTAAACTATGCCTGAATCCCAATTTGAGAAGTCTAAATAATCATTTGCCTGTATTGGATTGCTCGTGGCATCTGCTGTATATTGTGATATTTTTTCCATCTTGTTTAAAAATTACGTTTAATAAATATGTCTTTGTTGTCAATCATTGTGAAATTATAAATTTTCTCAGGCACTCCACCAAGAGGCAATTTTTCCACCTCTTTAGGAAAAACACCAACACGCCTCCAAATGCTCTCAGCCTTAATGTTGTAGTCAGTAATTAGTATTTCGTTAGCCAATATTTTGTTGTAAATTAGTTGACTTGCAACCTCCCAATTAATTTTTCTCGTGCTTAAATTCCATTCCCTTCTCATTTTAGTTTGGATCTGTTGAACTTTTCTTGTTTCAGTTACATATTCATCCTTCTCGATTATTGGTGTAGGGTTTCCAAAGCTGCCTCCAATTCTAACTGATTGATACCAATTTAGGTCTGTAAAATCAAAATCACTTCCAATTATGTTTCCATTCTGAGTGCTTTCAATTCTTACTGTATAATTTGCGGCCAAGTCAGAATAAACACAAAGATTGAATTTTCTACTTTCATAAGTTGAGGCGTTTCCAATTATATTTAATTGGGCTTTTACTTGGTAATAACCTGCTCCAAAAACATTGTAAACCAACTCCCATTCTAACAAATAACCTACATAAAGTTGTTGTTCAGAAGTTCCTGATGGAAAGCCGTTAAAAAAAGTTCCATAAGTATTTGTGTTTAAATCTGCAACCTTAAAATCATCTTTATAAAGTTCGATTGCAACTGTATCAGCAGCAACAAATCGTTTGAATAAAAACTCATTCATATCATTTTTCCACCATTCATTACCCGGAGAGGCAAAAACCTTTTCCAAGTATTCACATTGAAGATAATCACAAATACAAATATCGTTTTCAGGAGTTTCTACAATCTCAGGCAAAGAAGGTCCTAAAACTTTGTGAGCATTAGCACTTCCGTAAATATATGGGATGGTGTTTGGTAGTTGAGTTATAATCATTATTCTATAATTTTAATTGAACCAACCTCAGTCGCTTTAATTACTCCTGATTCAGTCATTTTTCCAACTCCACTAACATTTGAATCGTGTATTCTTGAGGATAAATTGTAGTTTATACCACTTGAAACTGTGCTACCATCAACTAAACATTCAAATACAACCGTTCCTGAATTCAAATATACAAACAATTTAGTTCCTGATGAAGGAATTAATAATTGATTTGAGGCAGGGTCATTAATTGAGCTCATTTCTGTTATTTGATACCCTTGCTCGTTTGTTTCCTCAATTCTGTTTATACCCCAAAGCCCTAATAAAGAAAGTACAGGACCGTTTTTGTTAGTCCAAGTTGCTCTAAACAAAGTATCTTGACCTGTTAAAATAGAGCCTCCTAAAGGTGCTAAGTTTGCATTGTTAAAGGTTTCAATAACACAACTCCAAACAGGAGGAGGTGTAACACCGTCTGTATCGTAGTCATAGACTGTAATTGTAGGACTAACAAAAAGATAATCAGTATTGCCTGAAACATTAAATTGGTTTATACCGTCCAAATTGCCGAAAACAGCCAACCTAATCTCATAACCATTGAGTAATGAGTAATTACTTGATTTTAAGTTTAAATTATTCTGAGGCTTCGTGTTGTCATAAAAAACAGTATCTACATTTAAGTTTTGCAACCAATCTTGCCAAGATATTTTTTGAGCATACCTGCCTGTGTAATGCTGAATCCCTCCAACATTTGCTCCAACCGAAATTGTTACATCGTTAAATTGGTCTCCTGTTTTAAGTATGTAACCTCTTGTTAAGGCTGCATTTATTTGTTGAACTCCTGATGAAACAACTGCCGAAGCAACCGAAAACGAATAAGAATCTAATTCAAAGTATTGACCTGTTGTAGGGTTGTAAGCAACCTCCTTAAATTCTAAAGTATTTAAAACAGCGTTTTTATTCAAATCTATCCAAAAGTCAAAGTCAACCACCAATCCATCTTCATTCCAAGATGTCATTTCAGTAAAGAATCCGCCACCTCCTATCTGTTGGTCGTGTGGATATATTTCAAATTTGTCAAAATCCATTAAATCAGGTATATCAGGGCTTTCATCATACAACTCAACATCAGCTAATATGATTATTCTGTCCGAGTTTCCACTTATCAAAACAACATCTCCTAATTGAACTCCAATTAAAAAGTAAGTAGGCTGCTGTTGAACTTTTGAAGATAAGAAAGCCTTTTGAAGAGATGAGTATTCAACATCAAAATACAAAGTCATTAAATTAGTAGAAGGACTGAATATTTTTAGCTTGGTAATGAAGTCTTGACCTGCCTGTGGAGGTCCTGCTGAATTACCCAAAGCATTATCATAAATAAAATTGTCCTTCAAGTCAGATAAGGTTGTATTTTGATATTCTGATTGCTCAGGCAAATAAGAGGCGTAAACACCAACCCTGTCTCCAACAACAAAATTCCCATTATTCTTTTGGACCTGAATTGTTATCCTTGTCTTAGTTCCAACCAATATTCCGTTGGCAGAATTTGCGGTAGCTTGTTCTGTATAAGTTATAGAGTTTATTTGATAGTTATTATTGAACCCGTTGAAGTTTTCATTAAACCAAGCAACTGACCCTAAATCATCCGTGTAACCAATCCTTTTTTCTGTATTAGGATTGCTCAAAACATTTAAGAATCCTGGAGAATAAACGTATTTATAAGAGTTGTTGCCTAATAAATCTTGAGGAATAATATTGTTTTGAAGGTTAGAAAGTTCTCCATCCAAGTAATAAGGAACAATTGTAAATTCGTGTTCTATTTCAAATCTCTGAGAAACGCCCTTGCCAAAAAGTATTACAGGATTGCTTAAAAAACGAGTTCTCATACTCCCTGTACGCCAATCTTCATATTGCCCTAACCTTTGTAGTGTATTCCAATTTAAGTCTCTAACACCTCCTCCTGTATCAAAACCAATATTGCTTCCGTAATACCCTTGTGCGTTTCCTGAAACCTTGCTCACATCATCAACAGAAGTCTCTCCATTGTCAACCAATCCAAATCTATAAATTTGAGCAGTCAAAAAAGAAGTTCCATAAATTACTGTTGAGTTTGTTATCCATCCATTTATGTTTCCGGGAATAGGAAAACCACCCCAACTCATAATCATATACTGATTTGTGAGTGATGTTATTGTAGCTGTTGCGTTTTGGTTTCCTGATGCATCTATCCAAGTTATCAACAACTCATCTCCAACAGCAAATCCTTCATTTTTCCACTTTCCTTGAGCCTTAACAAACTGCAAAACTCCTGCAGACAATTCAGAAATTCCCATCCCTCCATTTGCTTGAGATGCTGAAAAACTCCAACTAACATCAATTTCTTTGATTACCTTTAGGTTTTCCATAACACTTCCTGCAAGGTTATTGGTGTAGTCTCCAAGATTTGAAACAAATCCAACATCGTTTTTGAACTCATTTAAATATTCCTGTCTTGTTATGATAATATCAACAGCCATTATTTTTGGTTTAATTCGTTAATAAAGTTATTCAGATCCAACTTGCCATCCTCTGCTTGTTTAAGGCTTTCCAAAATAAAATCTTTTTGTTTTCCCTCATCCATCTGCGACAGGCTAACATTTACCCCTGCTTTAAGATTACTCATCAATTCTCTATACTGATTCGCTGTGTCTAACAATATCTTTTGTGCTTGTTTTGGATCCATATTATTGAGGGTTGTAATAAATTTCTTCTAAATTTTTTGTGTAAGGCTCTCTAATGTAAAAATCAACAACTGCAAAATCTTGTCCTATTGTCCATACAAACTTAGTAATTTTTGATTGTTTTCCTTTAAAAATAAAATAGGGATTTGTTTTTAATTGTTGATAATCAGTAAAACCAAAAGGTATTCTAACATTTCTGTAAACTTTCTTTTGTCCATACCAATTATTTAGCACAAAACTTTTTTCATTGTGGTATCTATCGTAAAGAGTTTTTGAATTAAAAAGGTCTCTATGATTTGTAGCCAAAGTGCCACCTGATAAATACAAAAGTTTTGGTAAACTGTGATTATTCTCAGACTGTTTTAAAATTCCTATTTTGCTATTAACTTTTTGAGCAAAAGAAGTTCCGCCGCCAAAAATTCCTGTCAAAGTATCTATAAATTGACCAACTCCCTTTAAAAGATTTTCAATAGCACTTAAACTGCTTTTCCTGTTAGGCAAACAAACATTGTATTTTACCTCATCAATTCCTTTAATTAACACCGCATCCTTATTTACAACTGTTTTTGGTCTTGTTCTTATTTCGTAAGCTGTACCCGGATAATTATCAGTTGTCCAACTGTCGTTTAAATCTGTCTCAAAAGTTAATAGCCTCTCAGCTTTCATCTCATCAGTATTGTATTCCAATTGCTCTATAAGGATTGAAGGCATATTCCAATTTGACTGCTGAATCCAATAAGGGTCATTTTTAGACCTCAAGTGAACATCATTTCCAACGATAGCCAACTTTCCGTTGAACAAGTTTAAAGCCAACTGAAACATCTCTGCACAATTATACCCATAATCAAAAGTTGTTGGTATTCCTATTCCAACACCTTTAACTTGATTGATAAAGCCAAACACATTTGGCTCATCAAGATTTGGATTTGAAGGCAAATAATAAAGGTTATCCAACTCAGGTATAGGAGAAACCAAATTGTAACCAAAATTAGAACATATTTTTTGTAAAGCTGTTTTAAGTTTAATAGTTCTGTGCTGTCTTTTTGGAGGCAAAAGAGTTTCAAAAAGAGTTTTAGCCAAGCTAATTATAGCCAAAAGCAAAATAGCTGTGTAAGTTATCTGTATTAAGGCTATTGTTATGGAGTAAAGTATAGACCCTGCCGGAATTGGTATGGCTGAGGTTGTAAGCAAAGCAGCAACCAAAGAAATTGATGCTGCTGTTTTCTCAACAGATTCAGCCAACTCCTTAATCATTAAATAAAGCACCAAGGAGGACATTAATATTTCAAATAAATTAAATTTCTTTTCCACCACATAATCAATAGTCGTGAAGTCTGAAAAATTTACCACCCCTATCTCAAAAAGATAACCAAAGGTTGTCGCTTCTATCTGTGAAAAAAAGTTGTCCAAGCCCTTGTCTGCTATTAATTTTGTTGTGATAGTTCCACGCTCCAAAAGGTCCTTATAATCATTCGTAAAATCAATGTAAGAACTAAACCCTTCTTGAACAGGAGTGTTGTTGAAAACTGTTAATTTAAAAGGAGTTCCCTCAAATATTCCAACACCTCCATTCATTCCGTTTGCAATCCAATTATTTATCCTAACTCTTGCGGCACCAACAAAACTAAAACTATCTATTGATAAGGCAGGTTGAAAAGAATCATCCAAATAATTAGCCTCAATCGTAACATCTTGAATCTCTATTGGTGCGTTCTCTACAACTCCATCAATAGTGTACCTTTGCTCTGCATTTTTACTTAAATCACTCATCTTTTACCGTGTAATTTAGATATTTGAGTTGTCTTTGTGTTTCCTATTTTTAAAGTGTATTTTAGATGCTCCATAACACTATCTATTGAAACAGTACCCTCAGGTATCTTTATGTTGTTTATGCTTCTGTTAACCTCTTTTAAGTGGTTTACAACTTCTTTTTGGCTCATCATTCCATTTAAAGCAAAAGCACCCATACCCATAAAACTATTTCCGTGGTCGTTATTAATCATATCTTGCATAAGACCTGAATCGTGCATACTCACAATTTTTTTAATTTCATCCCTGTTTCTATAACCAACAGCCTTTCTATCCTTATCACTCCAAATCTGCTCCTTACCATCAACCCTTACAATATGGCCATCCCTTCCGGGCAATTGAGGCTTTCCTAAACTTTTTCCAACATCATCTGCTCCCTCATAGAATCCTGCCAAAGTTCCTGCCAAACCTTTAAGCACCGCTATATCTGAAAATGTTTTTGCTAAAGGATTTGCAGCGCCACTACTAACATTTGCTTGATAAGTGTTTAATACAGTAAACAATGCTTGGGTGCGTTCCTGTCTTTTCCTTGCCCTCTCTCTTTGCTGCTCTAATTCAGCCTCTTTTTTCTGCTCAAAGGCTAAACTTTCCTCAGCAGCCAATTGTCCGTTTGCTGCTTTGCTTCTCAAAAAGTCAACCCTTTCCCCTGTTTTGTCTATTGCCTCTCCAATTTTTTCGATACGTTTCTCAAAAGTCTCATCAATCATATCAGCTATTGCATTTAATGCTGCCCCAATAAGGTCCTCCATCTCTTTAAATCCATCTCCAATATCATAAAGCCCTTCAAGTTCAGCCTTTAATTTTTCTATCCTCAGGCTTGAGCCTTCTCCACCAAATTGTTCCAACAACTTAATTTCAGCCTCAATAGAGTTCCTTCTTATTGCCTCAAATTGCTTTGCCTTTTCCTCCTCATATTCCTTCTCATTTTTGAATCCTGTTCTACGTTGCTCAAACTCAGCCTTAGACAACTCCTCAGCATTTTTAATCCTTTCTTGTCCTGATTTTACTTCTTGCTCATTAACAAATAATTCAAGCCTTCTATTTTCAGCTTCAATCAATTCTTTTTTCTTACTTTCCTCTATTCTTGAATTTGATTCAATCTGTGCAATTAGTTTTTCAGATTTTTCAATTTCTTGTGCAATCCTCCTTTCGGTTTGGTCTGCAATTAAATCCTGTTCAATTTTATCAATCTCCTCAAATGAAGATGAAACAATACGTTTAAGCCTGTTTAACTCCTCCTCCTGAACATCTAACTTAATAGAAAGTTCCAATATCAAGTCCTCTGTTTTGGCTTCTTGTATTTGCTTATTTAAGTCTGACACAACTTTTGCTTGTTTTTCAATAAGCCCTGTCAACTCTCTCGTTGCTTTTGCGTTATTACCTTTTGAGCCTGTGTTTTCGTTGGTAGCATCCGTTTCATTTTTAACCTCAACCCCCAAAGCCCTAATTGCCTTTATTCTTGTTCCTAATATTAATATTTCTTGTTGTTTTTCTTTTGATAAACTTCTGTTTTTTCCTCCAAACGCCTGAACTAATTTTAACTCCTCTCTTAATTGGTTAAACCTTACGGTATCAACTTTCAAAAACCTTTCTATTGTCGCTTTCCTTTCCTCTAAAGATTGGTTAGTTTGTTTGGTAACTTGAAGGAATTTCTCAAACTCCTTCACATCTTCTTTTGCGTTCTCAGACAAAGATTGTTCCCTTACATTTGAAACTATGTCTTTATAAGTAAGATTTGCTTTTGTTAACACTCCTAACAATTTTGTAACACCATCAACAAAACTTCTTAGCCCTTTTGATATTGCTCCTTCTCCACTTTCAACTGACAACACAAGACCTTCCCAAGCAGACCCTAACTTTGTTACTGAGCCTGCAAGATTGTCCAACTGTATTTCAGCCATCTCTTTAGCCGTTCCCTGAGCCTTCTCCAACGCATCGTTAAGTACCAATACATCGTCAGCACCCTCAAGGAATGTTGAAAAGGCTGCAACGCTTCTAACGTCTGTTAATTCTAACGCCTCTCCCAAGTCTATTCCCTCTGATTTTAATTGCTTTAAACCTGCCACTAATGAAGGCAAGTCTTTTACAGGTTGCTTTAAACTTTTTGCTAATTTTCCGTTACTATCAGCCAAGTTCAATAATATGTTTCTTGTTGCCGTTGCTGCCGAACTTGCATCAAAACCTGCATTGGAAAGCTGTCCTAAAAGAGCAGTAGTACCCTCAAGAGAAAATCCAAAAGAATTTGCAACCGGAGCAATCGTACTCATTGAAGAACTTAATTTTTCAAAATCCAAAGCTGAGGCAGATGTAGCCTTAGCCAAAACATCGTTTACCCTTGCTGCCTGATTTGCACTCAAATTAAAACTCCTCAAGGTAGCACCTGTTAAGGTTGCTGTCTCATCTAATCCACTACCCATTGCTGCTGCTGCATCAAGAGTTGAAGCTGTCATTAATTGAATATCATCTGTTGGAAAGCCTAATTTTGCAAGAGAAATTTGCAGCCCGGTAACTTCTGAGGCTGTAAATGCAGTAACAGCACCTAACTCTTTGGCTTGTTTCTTCAACTTTTCCATTGCCTTATCAAGGTCCTCAGTAGTCTCAAAACTTGAACTCATTACGGCTTTAAGGTTACTATTAGCTTTCTCAAATCCAACAAAAATTCCTGTGATATTTCTTACCACCATTCCTATTCCTGCCAATCCTGCCGTAAAGCCTAAAATACCTAAACCACCTCTGAAAATACCACCCAAACCATTTAAGGCTTTACCGTAATTACCTACACTTCTTTGGTGTTGACCAACCGTGGCATCAACCTTTTTTAAGGTAGTATCTAAAGAAGTTATTTGAACAAGAAGGGCTTTAGCCTCTTTTGTGTTTCCTTTATTTTGTACGGCAAGGTCCTTGTATGAATTTCTTAGCCTGTTTAAACGTGCTGATTGGGCTGAATAGCTTTTGCCTAACCCCTCTTGCTCTTTGGCTAAATCTCTGTTTATTTTTCTTTGGGTAATTAATTGTTGATTAAGCTTGGCAATTTCTTTAGCCTCCTTACTTTCTGCAATGACCAATTTTTGAGAAATAGATTCTTTTTCTTTTCTGATTTTAATGGCAATTTTCTCAGCCTCATTCAGCGTGTCAACTGCACTTTTAGTTCTCTTTACGCTGTCAATGGTCTTGTTGTCCTGTTGGTTAAGGATTTCTTTTTGCACCTTAGCTACATCAACAATTTTACTCTCAAGTTTGTCCATCTCAAGAATAAGAGCCTTAGCGTCCTGAATGGTTTTGCTAAATATGTCTGATGAGAATAGGTCTTTATTTTCAATTGGTCCTGCCATTTGTCGGTATGTTTTTTAAATAAGTGTAATATTCAGCCGTTGTAAATTCACTTGCTCTCAATCTCATTCCATAAAATTTTGACATTTTTGCCAAAACATCTTCCAACTCTACCGGGCTTGTTTCCTTTTTCCTGCTCATCCTCAACTCCTCTCTCTCAATCTTAGCCAAAGTTAGCAAATGTCTTTGACCTGTTATTATGTATTCTGCTTGAAGTTTAGCTATTCTTACCTCAGATTCAAGCCCTGCAACAAATTCATCTGACAAACCAAACCTTGTCATAAATTCATCGTATATTTTTTCCCAAACTTCATCAAGTTTGATGTAATCTTTTTCTTTTAATTTTCTATCATCCTTAATCAAAAGGAGTAATAAGCCTGTTTTGTGAATATCAAACCAAACCTTTATTGGCAATTCATCAATTGTGTTATAACAATTAAGCTGCTCTAAGTTTGCTGTTAATTTTTTCCAAAATTTCATTCTTAAAGTATTCTATTACAATTAATAAGTTTTGTTGGTTTAATCCAACTATGCTGTCTCCAAACTCTTCAAATAAATCTGTGTTTTCCGGTCCTCCCGGAACTCCTTTTTTAAACGGGTCTGCATCTATCACAAATCCACCCCTGTAAGGTCTGACCACAAATGAAGCATAAAACTCTCCTGTATCGTGCAGGGTAACTCTATTTGTCGGTTGTCCTTTAGCCTTCTTTATCTTAACAGTTAAAGGAGAGTATTGACCATCCCTAACTATTGTTTTGCCTTTCAACTTTCTATTAAAACTGTCCTCTCCTTTAGTGTATAATTGGTCTTTGGTGTTTAGTTCAATTACCAATTTTTGTAGAGTAGGCTGCCTCGCAATCTCTAAAGCCAAACTGTCCACATCTAAAGAAATTATTGTGTTCAATAAACTTCTGAGAGGTAGAAAATAATTAGCCATAATTTTTAAAAAAAAAGGGAGGGTGTTTATGTCCTCCCTTTTGTTTATTTACTTACCTTTTTTTTCAGGCGTTTTCTTGCAATACTTTGAGATTTGTTTCCAAGCCTCATCAATATTTACGTTTAGAACTTTTCCATAAATAGATTTGAACGCTTCTTTATTCATCTCCATTTCTCTTAACGCATCAATACTGAACTCAGTATTGCCTATTTTAATTGTTTCTAAATCGTTAGCCATAATACTAAGGTATTGTTACGTCAAAGTAATTTAAGTCAAAAGATTTGCTTAAAGGACCTACCGCAGGGTTACTAATTCTAATTACATCTCCTGTTGTTTGAGCCACAGTAAATACGAAGGTGTAAAAACCCGGTACTGTTGCACTTTCAGTTACAGAAGTTATTGCTACTGCACCAGGAGTTGGAGATATTTCATTAGCTTCAAAATCAGCTAAAGCCATTCCCTCAGCAGGAATTGGAGAAGTAATACCACCGTAAGGAGTATTTAATTGAACATCAAACCCGGTTGTAGCAATGTTTGAGGCTGTGCCTGTAACGTCAACCAAACCTGAAACACCTTTAATGTCAGCAGTAATTGAGCTTGTTTCAATCATTCTCAAGTCTGCATCATCCTCTAAAGAATCAACCGTGTAACGTATTCTTGTTTTTTCTCCGGTTGTATCAGTAGCCGTCATTAAAGAAGCACTCAAGGAATCATCCTGTAATTTGATTGGGTCTAAATAACCTGCTCTTTTGAATGAGCCTCTTAAATTACCATTTTTATCAATCACAAAAACACCTGAGGTTAAGCATCTCCATTGCTTCATTTTTCCAACAAATGCAGGGTCTCCTTTAAGGGCCATACCCTCAAAAGTTCTCGCACCTTCTTGGATGAAGTTTGAAGTTGTATCTTCAAAAGTTTCCGTAATATCATCTGCTCTTTCATTAACAACATTTTTCAACTCAGGAGTTGGGTACCATCTTGTACGAGGGTTTACATCCTTAACTCTTGCATCTAAGTAAGTTTGGTCTAAAACACCACCTGTTAAGGTTGATAGTTGTATTCCGTTTACTGTGCCGTCAGGTTTGTAATACTCCACAAATATTAATTTTTTCGCTACCTTGAATGTTTCGTAGCAGGAAGGACGGCCTAAATTGCCTCCACCCGTATCGCAAGAACATAGAACTGCCATAATTTTTAATTTTAATTGTTATTATTATTTTAATTTATTTACTTTTCCAAATATACCTTTTTTCCAAACAACCTCACAGCCAAATATCGCAAATAGTTGTCAATTTTTTTACCAAAATTCCTGTTGTTAATTACATTGCTCCATTTCAACATTTCTTTGTCTGCAAATTCTTGTGCTTTTTTAGTTCCTATAACTTCAGACATATATCTTGTTTGATACAAATAATCATGTATTATTGCTGCAAAGAAAAAGTCGCCATAAGAAGGAAACAACCACCATAAAAATCTTGGTGCTGAACTTCCGTCAAACCTAAATCCTTCAGGTATGTCTATAAAATCATTATTAGACAAGGTTACAGAAACACTTTCAACCAACACGAAATGACTTTTCCTTGTTATTGGATAAGCCATTGAAATCTTAATTGAATTGTTTTTCAACGCTACCTTTATTGTATTTATAGATACATCTAACATTATTTATTTTTTATTTGATAAAGAAGTTCAACCATTTTTTGCTGTTCTTTTCTCATTTCCTTTATGTCTTCTTTTACTTCTTGATGGTTTTCTTTTTGTTTTTCTTTTAATTCCTTTAATTCCTTTTCAATATTTTTAATCTTATTTTGATTTAACACAGGAACAGTCTTAACATCTTTTATATCTGCTTTCAACTCTTTTATGTCGTTTGTGTTTTGACCTAAAACATAATTTGTGTTGAAATAAAAACCAACAGCAACAAGAATTGAACTTCCTGCCAATCCGATTAACCACTTTATTAAGTGTGATTCTAACTTATCCCAATACATTTGTTTTTTAGTGTCCATACAATTAAACTGTTTTTAATTTAAAAGATTTATATCTCCTGTTATTTGATACAACATTGAGTTTTTTATTGTTATTAATATACCTGGATTGTCTGTTCTTGGAACTTCAATATTAAGATAACCTAATATTGTAGTGTTTGATTCATTATTAATTGCTGTTTCCCAATTATCAACTCCATGTGTAATGTATAAATCAACTTCATTACTATAATGATTTATCAAAGCATTAACAATTGGTTCAATTGGTGTGCTTTCTGCACCCGCTAACAAAAAGTCAATTTGCCTTTCCCTTCTGTTTCTTAGCAAAGTTTTTTCTTCTGCTTTATTTAGACTTTTAACTATTTCAGTTTTAGTCAAACCAATATTATCTGTTTCATCATACCAATTGAACTGAACTTCAAGACCAATAATGTGTTCTTGTGATTGGTCTAAAACATCTGAAAATATTTTCTCAACAACTTTTTTTCCGTTACTTGGATCTTGATATACTGCACTTTTTTTTAGTCCCCTGTGATATGTTGGCGAAACTTTATTCAAACCAACAATACTAAAATCAGATATTAATGGGTTTGTGTTATCTCCAATATATTTTTTAATCCTTAATTCATTTGTTAATGTGAAATAAATGGTAACATCAGTATAACCAACACTTAAATTTTCTGATTTTTCATAAATTACAGCATCCAAATCTTTAACCCATCCTTCAATTGACTGTGTTCTTGGATTGGCATAATAATTATAAACACAACTTTCTGATGTTACAAAATAACAATCTCCATTTGAAGGATTCAAAATGTTGTTTAAAGCAGTTAAATCTGCTAATATTCTGCTATTTTCAATTTGTAGTATCATATTATTTAACTATTATTGATGCAGACAACAACCTAACATCGTCATTATCTGTTATGTTTCTAATTTCAACCCAAAACAAATCGTTTGTTTTAAACTTATATTGAACAGCTATTGTTACGGAAGCACCAACACCGCCAATCCCAAATTGTTTAGTTAAGTTTGATATTACTCCACCACCTGCAATCACTCTCATTTGATATATGTTTGTGCCTGCTCCTATTCTACGTAAATCTAAAGTTGCTATTACAGTCTTTACAACATCGTGTTTTCCTTTGTAAACCAATGTATCAGGAAAACCAACTAATTGTTCAAACCTATGTGTTGTGTTAGCATCTAATATTGCCGTTGACATATCGAAGTAATCCCAAACATTTTGAGTTAATGCAAGGTTGGTAGTTCCGTTGTCAAATCTTAAATTTGTAGATGAAAAATCATCTCCAATTAAATCAATACCTGTGCAATTTACAGTCCATTCAACAGAAAAATTACCTAATGTATAAGTTCCTGCACCACCAAAAGGACTGCTCAATAATTCTCCTGAATCTAAAGAAGTAACACCACTAACATCAACCCCTGTAACGCCTGTGTTTACATTATAAGCCCCTCCCAAATTACTTATTATTCCAAATGTTCCAACATACTTTTCTAAAGTTCCTAAATTTGAAATATCATAAAGAACATTGTTAATAAAACAATTGTTAATGTCCTCGTACTGAATACCATTTGAACAATTTACAACATTTACAACATCAATAGCCAAAAGATTAAATCCTTTTAACAAACCTACATCAACAGTATTTGCAATTATTAAATCTCTTAATACAATGCTTTTATCTCCTATCGTATCAATCATATTGAACAGACTGCTTCCAATTGTTGCTGAAACCAAAGTTAACAACTTCATAGTTCCACCATTAGCACCAATGAAAGCATTACCTGTGTTTGTGTAAATGTGTTTATCCATAAAAGCATTTTTGCCAATTAGATAAAATCCATTTAAGTCAACTTGCTTGTCTGTTATTATTGTTCCTTCATACTCTACATTTTTTGTTAAGGTAATAACACCGAGAACAGGAGGGAATGCAGCTTCTAATTCAGCACCGCTTTTTATCAATTCAAAGTCTGAACGTACTTTTGTGTTTACTCCATTAACAAATAAAGCATCTTCAACTTGTATATTTTTAAATTGTGTACTCATTAGTTTTCTCCAATTATAGTTGCACACCAATCACCCGAAATAAGTTTATTGATATTATTAGCATTTGCATTAATGACAAAACCGTTAACTGTTTTGCTTTCGTAAGTTAATAAATAACTTTTATCATTCTGCGTTTCACAACCTAAAGCAACAGAATATAATGTGTTTGCAAATGGTGTTGTGAATGTTACCGTTGCTTTCTTTGGATTACCTGCAAAAGCAACATTTAAAATTTGACCTGATTTTGTTCCTAAAGAATCTGTGTTTGGTGTTTTAGTCCAAACAGCAGCACCAACACTTATTGATTTGCAAATAAAAGAATCATTCGTTGTTGTGTTTACCCATACTTGACCAATCCTGTGTCTGTTTAAAACGGTGTTGTCGTCATTTACTGTTGGATTTATTGAACTTGTCCAAACTTTATTTTTTTCATTTAAAAGTATTGAAACTCCTTCATCAAAACCAAAATTTGATATTAACCGAAATACATCAGTTGAATCAATAAATTTATTAAACAAATAATTTCCTGTTGTGTCTGTTGGAGAAACTTTCGCTTTATATTCTGTTTGCTCCAACATATCTTGCAGCTCCTGGTTTGCATACTCCCAAACTCCTGATTGATACATATAAACACCTTTTAGTTTTCTGTTTACCAACCAAACCCCTTGTGAATTATATACAATTGCCAAATCGCCTTCAGCCATACCTGTTTTGGTTAGCAAGTCAGCATAATTTGTCGCAGTATATTTCCAAAGCGTATAAACACCTGAGCCACTACCGCTTGTTCCTTTTGTATGTAAAACTTTTCCCATTATCTTTTGCTTGGAATATCGTTTAAAGTATCTAATTCTACATCAACCGTTCCTGATGATGTTCCGTTGGCTGAGTAAACAATTCTCATATATTTAAAACTCATATAAGGAGCATCAACACTATCTTGTATAGCTGCATTAGTGCTTAAAACATCCCAATCATACCATTTTGTATTGTTATTTGAAACCTCAACAGTATATGTTGGAGGACCTCCAACCAATCCTAACTCATTAAGAGAAACGCTCCAATCGTGAGAGTAACAAAACTCGTAAGCATCTGTTGTAAAATCAGAAGTAGCATCCACTCCTTTTGCCTCAACACCTAATATTTTAAAATAAATCAAACTCATAGTAAATTAATTTTGCAATCGTAAGTATAAGGCACTTCAATATCGAATCTTACAAAATGGAAGTTGCTCATATCATCTAAATTTACTTTCTCATTCAATAGAGAGGCAAAAGTTAAATCTGAATAAACATTGTTTATTCCGGTTTGATAAGAAACAACATCATATTCAGTCGAATCAAAAGCCCTAAATATATCATCGTGCATCTCTGCATCTGCTCTGTGAGTTATGGCCGGGTAAAGTTCATCCAAAAGCCCTTGAAAAATAAAGGAAACTCTTTGGGTAAACACTCTCTCTCCTTCATTCAAAGAGGAGTTAACCACATCATCCACCAAAACAAAAGATGTAACCTTGAATTTATCGTTAAAAAGGACCTCGAAATAATCGTTAGTTCCTTCGTAAAACTCAGGTAAAACATCATCCCCTTTCTTGTTTTTATAAACTCTTGGATAGCTTTCATAGTCGGTCCAACCAACCTTGTTTGCATCTACCAAGAAGTTATAAATAGCCGTTTGAATTTCATTAATAGCTACATCAATCCCATAAGGTTGTATTTTAGCTATTAAACTCATATCATCGTATCTATTTTAGCCCAATCTCCAAAGTAGCCTCTTTTGATTTTTTGAATTTCATCTGCTATTCTTGAAATTGAACGATTCAATTGAGGTCTCAACCCGGTAATTTTTACCAAGCCATCTCCCTCTTGCCCTTCTATTTCTTGAATAACTCTTAGGCTAACTCTTTCGCTTTCTCTTTCGTTTCGGTTGCTTCTTAGTGAAGATAAATATTGTGATAGAACATTGATTTGTAAGTCAAGGTTTATAGCCTCAGCAAACAACATTTTGTTCTGAATAATCAAATCTGTATAATCATAGTAAACCGTTATATCAGGATTAAGTCCTGTGGCTTCATCTATGCTTTCTGTGGAATCTAAATCAAATAAAGTGCTTCCGGTATGTCCGGCAACTGATATTTTCTCTATATCCAAATAAGTAATGTTTGAAGGTATGTCTGAGTTTTCATAATCTCTTTTGAAAGGTTTTACGCTTCCATCTGAGATGTAACCCAAATAGTAATCTCCTTTATATGTGTTTCCTGAATTATCCACAGCCCAATCCAAAACCTCCTCTTGATGAGAAGCCGCTATGGTTATTGTCTTAGCAAATATTGGTGCAGCAATATTTGCTGAATTGAATAGCATTAAATCAAAAGTTCCTGTTAAATCGAAATCTAATAAAACTCTTGAGACTTTAAAAGCTACATTTTTCTCGTTGGCCACACAAATTTTGTAACCAATAAATCCGTTTGGTAAAGTATCTGTGTTTACTTTGTTTTGAGCAAATTGGTAAAGCAAATTTCTATCAATATAATCAGCCTCGTTAAAAACACGAGCCGAAATATTGGTAATGCTTTCCTCTTGCATCTGCTTTAATAGAGTGTTAAACTGAGCATCACTCAATCCTTTATAATCAACATTATCGTAAAGGTACTCTATTTTTGCATAAGGATTGTCTGTTACAAACAACCCGGAACTTGAAACCTGATTAGGAGCATCAAGTTTTGCATAATTAGGGTTAAGGGGTTGTCGGAAACCAACAACCCCATATAAATTTGTTCTTATTTTACTTACGTTAAACATACAAATCTACTAACCTAAGTTATATGCCTTTCTTAATGTTTCCGTTGCCTTCTCGTTCAACTCATAATATCTGCCTGAGACATCAAAGTTTTTATTCACGTTTGCAGCATAAGACGGAAGCACTTTAGCACTTGTTCTTACCATAGAAGAAAGTTTCTTGTCGAATTTTCCACCAACCTTTTCAGCTTGACGAATATCAAAGACAGCAATTTGCTCTTTTCCTTCCTTTTTAACTTCTTTTTTATCTTTATCAGACATTGTGTTGATTTTAAGATTAAACTAAGGCAAAAGCCATTAAAGTAGTTTCTCCGGCAACGCTTAATGGTGCGTGTTCGTAAGCAATATCAACTGATATTTCAGTCTCAATTTTCACATCCTGAGTGTAACCACCAACAGAAGTTCCATCTGCACCTGCTTGGTAAGTATGGATAGCATAACTAACACCATCAACCGGGTTAGAGATTTGTCCATAAGAAGCAACAGGGCTGTAATCAACTCCTTGTCTGTTTTGAATTGGAATCCAAGGTAAGGCAGCAATAGTACCTGTTGGTACAGCTATCCAAAATCCTTTAGAGTAAGCAGCAACTAATCCGGCAGCAGCAGCAGTCAAAGAAGGGTCGTGAACAAAAGTTACATTCATAAATTGGAATGAAGTGTTTGTTGCATTTGAAATTCCTTGAGCAGCATCATACTGAAATTTGTTGAAGGCAATTGAATCACAAACAATATCAAAAGAAGTTCCTTGATATTTGTTAATGTCCATTACCATTCGAGTAATTTGTATGGCTCTGTTTCCGTTTGTTGATTCTGTAATCTCAAAAGCATCGTCAGTTGCATTGAAAGTTCCCTCAGCCGTAGCTGTGTTAACTCCTGAACGGTTTGCGAATAAGTAAGCAGCAGCAACAGTTTCTAATCCCTCAGCGAAGTTTGCAACAACATTCTCCATTTTTGACATATGTAACTCGTCAAAAGAATAAACCTTGTTGTCAGCCTCCTTGATGGTAGTAACAAACTTATCATTGTAAGTTGTCCAAGCCGGTGTTAATACTCCTGAATCTCCTTGAGCCCCTGTATGGTTGTGAGTACGTCCTGTACCCAATGCTCTTGAAGTTCTCAAGAAATAGTTTGTTTCAACAGTTCTATCTTCTCTTGTACGAAGTTCCTCGTAATCAGGAATCATAATAGTCGTGTTTCTTAAAAATAATTTATGCACGGCAGGGTCTCTAAATCTTAATTCCCCTGCCTGAAATTTGCCGATTAGTTTAGCTTGTGCCTTTACTAATGCAGCCGTAGCGAAATTTGCCATTGTAAATTGTTTTAATTAATAAAAATATTTGATTTTAGTTTGAGGTACTACCTCTAAAAAGACTTTCCCACACAGTAGGATAACACAAACATACAAAAATTATCAATATAAAAAACAATTTAATAAAAAAAACCCCCTAAATTAATAGAAGGTTTTTTCAGAAATTTAAAAAATAATTAATATTTACCCTACATTCAATGTTCCTGCCTTCATCCTTGCACTCATCTCAGTATTGAACTCAGCACTATTAGGTCTGATGTTTTTGTCGGTCATTTCTTTAGTAAAATCCTCAAGGGTTTGTTTTCCTGAGCCATCTCCACTATCTACACCACCTGCACCACCGGAAGCAGCTTTTAAGTAATGAGCATTAGTGCTAAAGTAATTATCAAGAACAGTTTTAGCCGGTAAAACAGCTAAAGTAGTTGGGTCTTTCATTGGCTGTCCATCTGATCCAATAAAAAACACATTTCCATTCTCGTCAACCTCTGATTTTAAAGAAGCATTAAGGATGGTCAACATATCTGCTTTAGGTATAACTAAATTTTCAGGTAAGTTTTTCTCCAAAGTAGATGTTTTTATATGACTTGTTTTAAAGGCATTGAACTCCCCACTAACTCTTGCAATTTCATCATCCTTCGTTTTGATAGTTCCTTGAAGGGTTTGAAGGTCCTTAGTTAATTCGTCAACCTTTTTGTTTGGCTCAATTTTAGCCTCTGCAAGAGATGTTGTTACTTTGTTCGATACAAAAGTGTTTATTGCCTCCAAAGCAGTCTCATCGCTTTTATGAACTCCATCTGCCTCGATACCCAAAGCCTTGATGATGTTTTTTCTTCCAACCTCTATCCCGGCTGTCATAGATTCTTTTCTGAAGTTTTCCTTGAAGGTCGTGTCCTCCTCAGAAGTTCTAACAATAAGTGTTTCAGCCTTTATTTCTAAAGATTCTTTTTTTTCTTCTAAAGCCTTTGACAATTCCTCATCAGCAACTTCAATTTCTTTTCCGTTTATGTTGAATTTCATAGCTTATTTTTTTGGGTTATTAGTTCCTTTAATTGCATCCACTAAATCAGAAACAGAAAGTTTATCTTTTTTAGCTTTCTCCTGGTTTATTAAAATTTGTTCCTCTCTTTGTTTTAAATAAAGTTCAGTAGCTTTTTTGTCAATAACATAAAGTTCATTGTTGTCGAATGAATTTCTTTGTTCAACAAATTCTCTTGGAACAATTTTATTGTCGTGAATTAATTTTTTAGCACCATCCTTGTCGAATGTGCCGTTTTTAATTGAGATTGGAGAGAGAAGTCTATACTTTCTCGCAACAACCATAGCTGAGTTTTCAGCATCTTGTTTTGTACTCATAATAATATGTTTAGGTTAATAGAAATATATTACGTTGTTGGAACTACAACAGGCTCAGGCTTGATGTAGTTTTGGCTGAAATATGTTTTAAAATCAGCCTCTAATTGTTCTGTGGTTTTCTTTATATCTGCTCTTTCCCAAAAGTCAACAAAAAGCACCTTTTTAGCTGCCTCCTCAGACCCAAAAATTGAATTGGTAGTTTCTATTGAAAGGTGTATGTAAGGCTCTACCTGTCTCTTCTTTTGCATCTCCTCTAATAAAACAGGATTGTTTTGGTAAACAGAAAGTATGTACTCATCCAAAAGTTTATCAAGAATAGTACTATTTGCACCCTCTTTACGTGCTGTGTTGTATTTATCCAAAATAACATCCGGGCTTTCAATTATAAATCTACGACCATAAGTGATATGATATTTACTTTCGGCTTGAGGTTTTCCGTATGACCAATTCTCAACCCAATCAGCCAATTGGTTGTTTACCCATTCTACATTGTCTGAGAAGCCGTCCAATTTAATCATTACCGGTTGAACATCTATAAACCTTCCTGTTGCAGTTTCGTTGCTTGATTCTTTAACTCTTTTCGTACCCCACATTGTTGATTCAATCAACTCTTCCATATCTCTCAACTCCTCATTGTATTTGGTCCAAGTATCTAAATCAGGAGAAACAAAGCCTTCCACGTTTGGAGCAATCATTGGGCTTTCTGAATCTCTCGGCATTTCAATAGTTTGAATGTCCGTTACATCGTTCTTTTGAACGTGGCCTAAACCATTACAAGCATCACATTTTTTCTTTTCAGGTGTTCCGACCCCTGTGTATTTAGCTCCTTGACAAACTCTACACTCCTTAACGTAACGCCAATGACGTGGAAATCCGTGTTGAAATTTGTAAATTGTTTTAATTGATTTGTCTCTTGCGTAATCTTTTGCCAATTCAACTATTGAATTTATTGGAGAAATCCTTACCTCACTACCTGTTTTTTGGTTATCAGAAAGTATTGTTGCAGGAACTTTACCAAAAGGATGTTTAAACGATTGTTCTGAAAATGTAAATTGCTTTCCTCTTGAGATAACTAAATAATCTTTTACATCATCCACTATTCTCCACTCCATATAAGAGCCTCCCTCATCCTTCTTTAATTTAGGCTCAAATAAGATATACTCACAAAGTTGTCCATTAGAAACATAATGACGAATATCATTAATTGATTTGTAAGTTGGGTAAATATTTAAATCCTGCACGTACTCCAAAAAAATAATTCCATTTGGATCTGTATCTGCTAATTTAAAGAATTGTTCTGATAGGTATTTTTTAATAGGTTTTTGACCTTTGAAATGAAGTAAAGAATTTACAAACTTCTCCTTTATTTTTCCTTCCGGTATTTCATTTTCAACAGAGCCTCCTGAGGCTGAGAACACACTTGCTCTCGGTTGCATAACCCGGTCAAACATATCTCTAATGTCCTTGGAGTATTTTACTCTTGCTGTTGCTCTTGCTTCTGATTCAATCTTTTCAATTCGCTGTATTAAAACTTTATGAAAATCTTTACCTGTAACTAAAGCATTCAGGACCTTGTGTTGGTCTCTTGCCTCGTTTACCCAAGTTTTAGATGTTAGGTTTTTTTCGATAATGTCAATTATCTCTTTTTCGCTTTTAAATATCATAATGCAAATATAAAAAAAAGTATTCGTAAAAATACATAAAATAAATAACCCTCAACAAAATTGCTGAGGGTTTTTTTATTAGGCTTATCATTGTTTTGCCTGTCGTGAATGATTGAAGCACTCAACCGGTATCATAATCAAGGTAGAACAGGCGTAATTTTGCCTTTGACCTGCTCGTGTTTTCCTCCTTTCTTTGGTTGTAAAACTTTGTTCGACTTACAACAACTACAACAATACAATGAACTGCTAAAAAGATAGGGCAAAGGCAAAGTATAAATTTTATAACCATTTATTTTTTAAAACTTTCCGTTAAAACCTCAATCCATTCGTTTGATTCTTTGGCAGATTCAATTTCTGCTGCTTGGCTTCCGGCAAATTTTTCTATTTGATTTTTGTATTCCTCAATTCTTTTTTCTCGATAAGCAGCCACGTCTATCGTAGCCAACTCTCCATCAACCTCCTCCAATGCTTTATCGTGCATATTTGGGTTTACTTGGTCCAAAGAAACTTCCAATTGATTAATCATAAAATCTTTTAAGGCTTGATGCTTTTCGCTTGGAGGCGTCCAATTTTCCACTTTTTCTCGCATCTCCTCAAACTTTATCTTTGCGTTGTGCCTTTTCTCCGTATCTTCAATTAAATAGTCCTGAGCCTCCTTTAAATCGTTTTCTATTTTAGTTAACAATTCCTCATCCGTCAAATCATCAATTTCAACTATTTTGTCAATAGTTTTCTTTATCTCCTGCTCATAAAAAGGGTTTACTGTTTTAAAGTCCAAAGAAGTTCCCAAAGGCTTATCTTTTAAGTGAAAGGTTGCTCCAAATGCTCTTGCACAAACTCTTGCGAAATCTTCTAATGTTTCGGTTTCTCCTGTGAGAAACCCTAAAGTATATCCTGTCATTTTGTTTCCTCCTCTTTAGTTTCTAATTCCTTTTGCTTTGCCTTTCCTTCATCAATGGCTGCGGAAACCTTTGTGGTAACTTCCATATACCAAAGTAAAACCTTCTCAGCGTGGTAGGTCCTGAATTTCATTTTGTCGAATTTAGGCACCATAATCTCCATCAATTCTTCAAGTGTTTTCTCTTGAAAAGCCCAATCCTCAGAATCAATTGCGTATTTGTATAGGTTATTAAAAACCTGTCTCATATCAAGGATTTTAAGCCTTCCTATTTGCGTGGTTTTCTCCTCTCCTTCAACATAGCCTTTGTCATTTTCTGTCAACGGCACATCTACCTTTTCCATCTCAGTAGTCATAAAAGACAATTGCCCTAAACACTCCATTTTTGATTTATGCACTATTGCTGTTTCTTGCTTGTTAAGGAAAGCCATCACAGAAAGCATACCTCCTTTATTTACGCCTGAACGTGGAGTAAACAAACCTCTCTTACCGTTTACCCGGAATAATTCGTTGAAGTCAATCGAATCTATAAAAGTTTCTTCAACTTCTATTTCTTTTAATTCTACTCCATCAGCTAATTTTACGCTGCTTTTTTCTTTCATAATATTAGTTTTTAAAGTTACTTACAAATGCTTTGTTATAGCCACAATGGTTGACCAGGTAATCTATTTTTCCGTGAGATCCATTTCCTAAGTCGTGAGACTTGTTTGTGTTCTCAACAAGACCGTCAAAAGTTTCGCTATAAACTTTGCTTGAGAGAATTAATACAGACCTCCCAACTATTTTAACATCCTGCTTTCTGTCTAAAGAAGCAAGAACATCCAACTCATTGTGTTTTCTTTTTGCCATTACTTGATTTTTATGTGTTTTTTTTGATTTGCTTTATTAAACATCCCTTCCTCATTCTTTAAATTCTTTTCCTGAGCAAAGAATTGACTTAACTTCATTGCCTGAGTTTTAGGTAAAGAACAATACTTTGACCGGCTCTTGCTTTTGTGAGGTTTAATTTTCTTCAACCGGAAGAGATTTTAATTTTAACTTTATTAAAAGGAGTTCTATGTTTCTACTTAGAAACGACAAAGGACCTTCTTTTTGTTTTACTTCAAATATTTTGATTGCTGTTGAGTTCCTTATGAAAGGCTCGAACACCCCCCAATCTGACATATTAAAACGCTTAGTGCTTCTGTCTCCGTAGAGAACAATAACAAATTTGTATGAGGGTTTGTCTTTCATTTTAAAAATTTTAATGTTACGAGGGTAAAAGTAAAAATAAATAATTGATTTTCAAAACTATTTTTTATCTTTCCATCCGTATAAAATACCTTCAAATTTAAAGCCGTATATGTAGTTAATTATCATAAAATTAC
>Ga0209986_10000384_pt1 | contig 42102 bp, 27 predicted proteins | sample BlataG_FD_183168 | JGI IMG/M metagenome (GOLD analysis project Ga0209986, IMG submission 183168) | Deep subsurface microbial communities from Black Sea to uncover new lineages of life (NeLLi) - Black_00105 metaG (SPAdes) (version 2) | ecosystem: Environmental > Aquatic > Marine > Oceanic >... | reverse complement strand
AGCCATACTCTTTCACTGCGGCGGTCTTGACCTCTACGCGCGGCCTCCGTCATAAAAAGGCATTTCTGAGACAGACATCCAAGGCCATACTATATGTTGTATGACCCACGGAAAATCCTGAAGGACCATATTTTCAAGCCGGTAGTCCGTTTGAAGTCCCTTCCCTCTAAGAGTTTGGTGCCTTGTCTTAAGGACGTAAGGCTCAGACGTCTTAAACTTCTTCGCCTCGGCCAACCAGCTCATCTTCCCGCACTGTAATGTCTTCCCATTTCCACAGGCCATTTTGACATTGCCTTTGAAAACCAACTCCTTGCCACGAAAGTCAACTTTCGCTTGATCACTCCGCAGTGATGACACGATTCTGCCTTCTCGATATTGGTTTATGCTTATATTACTGATCTCGACACCCTTTACGCCCTTCGGCATCATGCGCTTCAACTTGTCATTTCTCATGAAGAAATCGCCCAAATCAGAAAACTCTGCCCCGTCGATAACCCGTCCATTAGAGTCCTGTATTTCCGTGCCACAAGGCTTCGAATAAAAATCAATGGAGAGGTTTTCAAATTTCGCTACCTTCCAGAAACCAAGACGCAAAAAACCTGCCTTCTTGCCCGAAACCTTGAGCCTGTCGGCCTTAAGAGAAAACAGCCTGCGCCCCTCGAAGTGCTCGTCAATGCGGAGTCCTCTGGCAATGCAGCCTTCCGGGTCCCGCATTTCTCGAAGCTGTGGCGTTTTGGAATGCTGGAGGTTCTGGACCAGACACCAACCTGAAAAAGCAAAAATGCCGATGAGGCATAGAATGGGAATGAATTTCTTTGTGTGCGTTAGTGTATTCATGCCCTTAACATAGTCCAGTTCTTACTCCTTTTTCTGTTTTCCGTGGAAAACCGTTTGATACTTGTCACGGTCTCACTTCCGTAATCCTGAAGCAGATCAAAGGCCGTGTAGCCGTCAGGCGGACACGGCACGCCGAAAAGATTTGAATGGTGATATCTTTACTTCCAAACACTAATGTCGAAACAACTCAGTCAAACCATGTCCCGGGTCGCAACTCGCAGGACTTCTTATTGTTGAACACTTCATCAGGCTGTCAATGTTGGCAATCAATCCTACCCATGTCTTCGGAGAAAAACCTCAGATCGATCTGATTCACACTCCAGTCCCCGTCCAGATCGCAGTTGCACCGAGTGTCCGTGAAGCAATCGTCCATGCCAAATTCACTTGAGAAAATGGCCAGATCCGCTCCGTCCACATCACCATCAAAGGCAAAGTCCCCCCAGCAAGCAGGGACACCTTCACTATCGACCGGATCAGAATCAGACAGGAATTCTCTCATGTTGGAAAAGCCGTCGGCGTCAAAATCATCCCACGGCATCACATCTTCGATGCTCGAAATGCCATCACCTTGATCCGCATCGATAATCTGTTGCTCCCAGCCATCCCACAAGCCGTCGCCATCCAGATCAAGGCATGAGATGTACATGGTCGTGTCACTTCCAGCCAATGTCCCGGAATCGGCTATGATTTGAAGCGTATGTTCCTGCCCGTCCCTGCTGTCTGTTTGGTACATAAGAATGTACTGGTTCTTGAGGACATTGGAAATGGACTCATAAATTGCCTCAAGATCGGCCGAACTTGGGGCCTCGTAGTACACTCCACCTGTCTGGTCGGCAATGTCTTGGAGCACTGTTGCATCAATGTTGGAGCCCAGCCCGATGGTAAAGACCGGCACGCCGTTTGATTCAGCGTGATCGGTAACTTCAGTGTCAGTGTGAGTTGAACTATTGTCACGCCCGTCTGTCATCGCAATGACTGCCTTGCGGCCCGATTCTGCGGAAGCATCCGTGATACCCTCATAGATCGCGTCATAAAGTGAAGTGGATGCACTGGAAAGACTTGTCTGCGCGTAGACTGCATCGACCAAGGCGATCTTATCTGTGGTAAAGGCTTGCATTATCTCCACCCCATTGGCGAATTTCACGATCTCTCCCGCATCTTCGGCAACCATATTGTTTATAAACTCTACGGCTGCATTTTCCATGTCGGTTATCGCTGTGCTGCTCATACTGCCGCTATAGTCAAGGGCCAGGCTTACGGAGATGGGAGAGGCGCTCTGGTCCACAAAAGCCACCCTGATGGGTGACACCGGGATGTTGTCTTCAAAGACAAAAAACTCTGAGGCAGTAAGATCGGTCACAACATCGCCATTCTCGTCAGTAACAATGAGTGTTGCCCGTATTGTCGGACAGCGAGTCACATCCACTTCGGTAATCTGGACTATAAGCCCATCGCTGTCTCCAACAGGGAAAAACCATGTGTAATCATCCCCAGGGCTTCCCTCGGTAGTTCCGTTCCCGTTCCCATCAAGGGTAATACCTGCCAGATCTCCCACATCGGCTTCAACAACCACTGTGACAGTCTCGCTGAGGAGGAAGTCTGCATCCGGATCAAAGGTCATTGTGTTCAAATCCGAATCATAAGATATCGTGCCACCATGCACACTGGTAATACTGCCGCTGACAGAGACATTGCTTCCTGTCAGGAGGGTCACATCCATCATCTCGCTGAAAACTACCTGAATGTCCGTAGACCTGTCCACATCACTGGTTTGGCTATCCGGGTTTACCGATATGATCCGTGGGGCTCCGTCATCAATCTTGAACTCCAACACCTTTTCTGTCTCTTTATTCAGATTCCTGTCAATCGAATAGTAGATCAGAGCGTAGCTGCGAGCTTCCGTAACCTGGATAGGCCCTGAGTAGTCCGTAAACGTTCCATCCCATGAAAACCTGTATCTGGTAGCCAGCACACCGCTTCCGTCGTCATTGTCTGTAGCGGAAAGGCTGATCGTGACGTCCGGTAAATACCAGTCACTTCCCCCCATTGCACCGGCAATCTCGGCTGTTGTGACAGGTGGTATGTCATCGCCGCTTTGGGTTTCGTTAAGTTCATAGGACGGAAGGATGTTCTCCGCATCAAATTGGCCGTCACATTCATAATCCAGTCGCAAGACAGGGTCTGTCATCACTCCTGTCAGGTCAATATGGATTTCCCCACAGCCATCAATATCGAGGATAAATTCTGCGAAGACGAATGTCTTGATGACACCACCCTCTGTCATCATCTGGAATTTCACGTCCAGATATTCACTGTCCACGCCCTTGAATTCAAGTGTATAGGCAGAGCCCTCCGGCACAAATATCTCAACGCCGTCATTTGAAAACCGGTAATCCGAACCCAATATACCAGTATGGATCGTATTTCCTGTCATCCCCGTGAATCCCTCCGGATCGAAGCTGTTCGGCCCGTGTTTCGCCCCGGGCTCGTATGTCCTGGGCCAACCAGTCACCGAACCTCCCGCGCTGCCGGATCCAGAGGAACCCAGCGACCCTTCAAAACCGGACAAACCCGATGCCGAGGTTATGATGATCCTTGTACCCGTGGGCAGACCGCAAAAACCTTCATAGTACTCTGCCACCGGATGAGAAGAGCTGGCCTGGAAATCATCTTCATATCCTCTCAGGATCGATCTGACCAAAAGCTTCACTCCCTCTTGACTGGGGAGATTCCGATGTTTCGCGCCTCTTGCTGCGTATTTCTTGTCACTACTGATGTGGAACGCGCTTTCCATAGGAACAGTGCCGTCACCATCTCTTTTTGTAAAAGCCAATGCTTCAGAGTCTTCGGGGCCTTCAGCCTGTATCAGAGTAGGTGTCGGCAAACCGCAGCCCAAGATCATGTAAGACTTGAAAGGCATGGCAGTAAGATCCAGGCCGTCAATGTCGGCGTGAAGATTCTTGGCATCGGCAAGCAATCCATCATTTCCCACCCGCTGGATCTCCTGATCCATGGACGCAGAGGATTCCATGCGGTTCCCATTAAGTTCGTAGTAGCCTTCGAGATAATGATTGAAATACTCGTCAGAAGGGAGCAGTTGATAGGCGCTTGGCACGTTTTGAATGAAATCTTTGAGCTGATCATCATGAATGAAGTTGATATCTCTATCAAAACTGTACAGTCTGTTGAGTTCATCAAGGGTACTGAGCAGTGCGGAATATGGGTGAAGAGTCAAGAGGCTCTTGACAGTCTCAATTCCGGCCACAACAGCCCTTGCCAGCTCTGCTATTTCACTGCAATTCTCTGGATCGCTTCCGTTTATGATTGCGTCGCAGTTCGAAATGATGTCCAGGATGAGGCTTAATATGTCAGGATCTAAAATATCAAAAGCTTCCAGCACATCAATTAGCGTCTGCGTGCGTTGAATGAAATCCGGTGAAATCGTATTACCGAACATAGGCGCTTCCAGCCCGTGGGCTATCATGGAAAAAGGCTCAACGGCTCCCAGATTCGGTGTGCCCAGGAAAACCATCTTGTCCACATGCTGCTGGATCAAAGGATCATCTTTGAACAGCGATTTGCAGACCAGTCCTCCCATGCTGTGGGCCAAGATGTTGACCTTTGGATAATCAAGCTTAGTTGTGACTTCCCCGATGAATGCCCCCAGGCCATTGGCTGTGCCCGCGTTGTCCAGCCTCCAGTCGTACACAAAATAGAAAACGTCCTCTTTCTCCCTGTCATCAATGACCATGTTTTCAGGATCAAAATCCAGGTCCGTCCCACCCATCCTGTGATACCTATAATAAGGTGCGCCGGGGAATGCCCTGTTTTTCAGGTCTTCTTCAAGTCCCCGGAATATATCCCCGGAGAAAATCATGTTCAGGATTTCCCACTCAAAGATCTCCTTGATGGTCTGAGTAGCCCTGATATTCTGTTTGACGGAACTCCCATCTTCGGCTTTGCAATATGCATTCTCCAATTCATTGTCGCAGATGGAACGAATGAGTGTCCGCGGGCTCCAGACCGGGTTGTCATTATCTGACAGGTCGTCATCCTCCAGAACGCTTCCCTTTATGCCATGAACGATAATAAGAGGCGTTCTAACCCAAAAGCCGGATTGATTCAAAACAGACTCCGTCATGTTGAGGGTCACATTCTCAAAAGTCGCACTGAGCCTGTAGTCGATATCATCAGCATTATCTGGAATCGTGTAGGTGAAAGGAACCGTGTCGGTTTTGCCACCTTCAATAGATACAATTCCGGTCAGCGGGTCGGGCTGAATCCAGTTACCGTCAGGATTGGAATTGTTTTCCAAGGTCACCGTCACAATGCCGAAATGGGCAGGGTTTTGGGAACTGTCGTTGTTTTTCAGCGTTACTTCAACTACAACCGTGTCCCCTGGTCGGTACTTCTCAGCAGGCTTGATGTCGGTGATTTTCGTTTCAGGATCCGGCAGCGCCTGTTTCGGCTGGAAAGTTCCACCCGGCGGCGTGATGCACAGGTCGACCTGTATTTGATCTACATTGAGAATGATCTTAAAATCAGTGGCCACAATATACTGGCCTTTAGTGATCCCATCGACTTGCAGTTGGAGACGGTTCTCGGCCGGCCCATCAACCCCTAAATTGATCAAGGAGGTGGGGAAACGGTATGTATACAGCCCTTGCGGGATGGTATCTTCCAATGTGGCCACCGTCTCTCCGTTTATGGAGATAACCACAGTATGTGGATCATATTTCTCAAAAGCCATAGGTAGTGAGAAATTCACTTCCAGGGCAGCTTCGGAAAGATCGTCATGGCCAAACCAGTTCGGCACGGCAAAGGGCAGCTCCAGGTTCATCTTGTTCGTGCAGTACCAATCCTTGATCTGGGCCACGATGGCCACATCATTGACCGTATAGGTATTGAGTTCCGTGTCCGGCGGACAGCCTATTTCAAAGGGCGCAGACACCACATACCCGCCCGATCTGGCGTACAGGGTTCCTGTCATGTATTCCTGGGCCTGGATGTCAAACTCCACGAAATCGCCGTTTTCCATGCGATAGTGGTTGATAGACGGGTTAATTGTTGTTTTGGTTCGATTTGCCGCATCCACATACACGGCAATATCCGACAAAGTGTCGCCGTAGTTCATCAGCCTGAATCTGGTCGTCATCAAACCCGGAGTGCTTTGAACCGGCTGGATATCCAGGTTTGCCACAAAAGGTCGCACGTGAACGATGGCATGGGAATAGTCTACAAAGGAGTCGTATTCCCCTTCATCAGAGACCATTTTCAAATAGATGTCATAAACGGTCTTCAGGGCGTCCGGCGCATGAATCACCAGTTCCACATCCGTTGATTCGCCCGCAAACAGCGTGGCTTCTCTGGTCGGTGTTCCGTCTCCGACAAAACCGACCACAATGTCTTCATTGTCATTGATAACGGACAGTTGGAAGTCGTGCTCTATGATATCGGTATTCGTGATGGTCAGGGTCACAGGCTGGTCATAGTCTCTGTCGATCCAGAACTCGTTGATGCCATTTACGAACTTCACGGCCTTTCCGGTCCTTACCAGATAGACATCAGACGTGGTCATCCCTCCACAGGATGAATGGCTTTCCGTGTAGAATTCGTAGTAAGTGAAATAATCCAAGTCGGCCAGCGTTACCCTGTGCTCAAGGCCTGTGGATTCCACAGATGCCTCGATGAAGTCCTCATCACCCAATTTCTTGTAGAAGATATATGGGGTGGCGGTGACATCGGTCTTCCACGCCACGAATATGGTGTTGCCGGCGAGCTTGGTGTCTTTGGGAATCGCCAGAGGATACACATTGGGATTCGATGTAATAACCAGTGTCCCATCATCTCCACCTGTTTGGGTCTGTCCTCCCGACTCCCACAAGGCCTCCACATGAAAAGGATAATCCTGTGCAGTAATACCGCAGTCTTCCGGAAGGTCGAGTTGGATAGAGACTACTTTGCGGCCAAAGGGATTAAGCGTAAAGCTCTGATCGGCGGCGTCAATCGTATACCAGTCCGAATCGAGGCCGGCAAGCTCAAAGTCGATGTCCTTGGAAACACAGAATTGGTTCAACACCTCGACAAATACCCGGTTATCCCCTGTTAGCGAAACGACTACCTTGTCTGATTTGAGCGTGATGTCGACATATTCAACAGTATTCGGATCCGTGCCATGATTTGCCTCGTCTCCGTCAGAGATACCATCACCGTCTGTGTCGGGATTTCTGGGGAAAGTCCCATTTTGGTATTCCTCAAGATTAGTTAGGCCGTCCGAATCCAGGTCACCTGTCGCATCTCCCGGATCAATAGGATTCAGACCGTGAATTTGTTCCCAGTCATTCGGCATGCCGTCTCCGTCCGCGTCCTCGTTCGGAACCGTGTTCTTGAATATGTAAAACCATGTGTAGTCTTGGATAGTATTGACGTCAATTGAACCTCCACCGTCGTACCATTTCTGGCTTGGTTCTCCCGGATCAAATGCGTCCTTTCCCCAACCCATGTTGATCCTTACCTTGAAATCCCCGTTGCTCTCTATCCTGTATTGATCAATGATGGCATCGTGTCCGTGTGTCTCGTCCTCTGTATCTGTTCTATACATGGCGATCAACACGGGATATCCTCGATCTATACTGTTGGTAATATACGTCCTTTCATCGTTCAACCGCGTCAGTTTTTCACTTACAGTCATGTCACGTTTGAACCAGAATCTATCAATCAACAATGATTTTGTTTTCTGTTCGCTGTCGTTTCCGACCCAATGGTAAGGTTCATGCTCGGTTCCATAGGAACCGACGCCTGTGCCAGCGCCGTTAACAAAATCTGCATCACACCCCAAAGCCACGTTCCACAAGAAAGTAACCACGGGATCATCGGGTTCCGTTGAACACGAAGCGTCGCCGGTGCTCACGCGAAACACCTGGTTTTCCGGGATTTCATCATCATAAGAATCTAATGTTTCGCAACCAGGATGGGAAAAGAGATTTATGATGGGATCTTGATCCGCTATTGGCCTAAACCTTGGATAAACGACCATATCTCGCAGCAGCCATTCTAACCAAACGATGTGCTTTTCTTTCAGATAGTAGTTTGCCAGTTGGCCTATGGCAACGGGTGTGCAACCCACCAAATAGCTTTCATAACTGCCATCGTTATTGCTGTCGTGCTCCAATTCATACTGTTTCCACTTGGATTTTATGAGCCTCGGGCTTTCATAGCTCAAGTCCACGCCTGTGCCGCTCACCGGAACACTCAGGCTCGGATCTCCCGGATCACTTGAAGGAATGGAAACCACTGCACTTGCTGTTTCTTCCGCGTCAGAAAAAAACACCACCTTAAACGTGCAGGATTCAGATTGACCAAGCGTTGATTGTGAACAACTGTCCGCCTCTATGGTAAGCTCCGAATCACCGGCAATTGTAATGTCTCCAAGTACAACGTCCAGACCACCCGTGTTGGTCACCGTAAAGGACTTCTCTCGCTGGTCTCCGATCTCCACGTCTCCAAAATCATAGGAAGTTGGCTGGACCTCGTAGTCTTCCACAGGCTGGTAGACTGAAAAGGCATTCCTATAAGTAACTTCGTCTTCGCAATCCCCCAAACCTGAAAGAGTCGCCTTGAGATGATAGAACGTTGCATCAGTATCTTGTGGAATCTGCCACTCAAACACAACTGAATCAGATCCCCCGGAAACCATGGCAGAAGAAGCGGTCTGCTCAAACGGGATCTCCGCATCCCCGAAATCGTCATCAACGATGAAAGTCAGGGTACAATCCTGGTCATCCAGATCGGGGTTGGACACTTGAACACGGAACTGGACTGTGTCTCCGGGGTTGAAATTTCGTTTCGACGTTCCGCTATCGTCAAGGGGCGTCACGCCGCTCAGTATTGGGCAAAGCTCCCAGGCAGGCTCTCCGCCGCACAAGTACGGAAAACCCTCAGCCGAAAGATCTGCTTCCGCCTGGCTCGTGGAACATACGGAACCCATATCTATTGAGTCAATATCCAGAATCAACTCAAAATCTGACGTAACCACATAATGCCCGCGATTCATATGTGTGGTTACAAGAGTGACGGTGTTCCTGCCAACGCTATTTGTTCCGGTGCGGATCAGAGCGGGGGGAATCTCAATGCCATATGGTCCCTCAGGAATGGTATCAACCAAGTTCTGAATGACAATACCGTTTAACTTCACTGTTACATCATGCTTCCGGTAGGTGTTGCGAGCCCACGGCAGGCTGTAGTGCATATATAGTCTGGCCCGGGTAATGTTTTCAGGTGTTATGCCCCGAGGTATTGCAAAATCTACCTCGATTTTCGGTCGATTGTTGCAGTACCAGTCATTCGCTCTCAGGCAGATATGCACATCGTTGAGGAAGACATCGTAAAGGAATGTACCGCCCGGGCATCCGAAATGCGTTTCAAGACTCACACTTTGCCCTGCCCCTTGAGCCGTCAGCAATCCTGTGTACTGGGCGGCACCATCCAACGGTTGAAAGGTGGCTGAAAACAAAGCGGACGCACCCGTTCCCAGCCGCAGGTGATCGATTTTCGGTTGAAAGACTATCTGTGGCGCTATGGCTTCCTCAGCAAAAACACGCAAGTCAGTGATTGTGTCCCCGTTGTTGGTGATTCTGAAAGTATTGGTAAAGATGGCAGGGTTGTTGCTGATCTCCATGAAGTTCAGGTCAAATACGGGGTCCCTCACATTGACGGTTGCGCTGGTGTAATCGACAATAGGATTACCTGTTTCGGCATCCGCAGTTAGTTTCAATGTCAACACATATTGATCACTTTGCGCATCCTGGGCATGGAGGGCCAGCGTCATAACACGGGTTTCGCCTGCATCCAGGGTGATCTCTTCGTCTTCGCTGCCTGAGCCTACAAACCCGGCAACCAGATCTTCATTGGGATTGACGACTTCCACAAGGACAGTGTGGGAGACAACATCGCGGTTCTGTATGGTAAGGCTTATCTGCTGGTCATAATCTCGAAGGATTTCATGGGTAGATTCTCTTTCTACAAATACGACGCCGTCTTGCACATGGAATGTCCTCACCGCGGATTGTACGCCCTGACATGGCCCTGTGGAAACTGCGTACCACTCATAGGTGGCATCCCAAAGCAAATCCTCAAGCATTATTCGATGCGTCGCGCCTGAATCTCCTGAAACATTTGTGTATTCCGTCGTTCCGGAAATCCTGTAGTATAGCTCGGTCGTAGCCTCTCCGTCTGTCTGCCAGGTAATCTCTGCCGTGTTGGCAGCGAGTTTTTCACCGTCTTGTGGCATAAGCCCGCTCATAATAGGAGCCATTGTCACAGCAAGCTCAATGTCTACTCCGCCGTTAGCCACCAGACCTGTGTTTGGTGACTCAGCAGAAACGTGGATATTGTACTCCAAGACGGTCAAGCTGCAATTTTCCGGGACAGTGATTTCAAGCTGCACATCACGAATCTCGCCTGCACTCAAAATGACCCGGGTTTGAGCAAGCGCATACCAGCTTGCATCAATCCCGGTCACAGACAAATCAAAGGTGTCAGAATCCCGGCTGGCGTTTTCAATTTGCAGAGCAATTGTTTTGCTCGACCCAACAGACATCATCAGATCAGAAATGCCTGCGGTCAAAGATGAGGTCATAGCCCTGGAATCGGTGCCGTTGGCCACCTCATCGCTGTCACTGATTCCGTCACCATCTGTATCCTCGTTTGTGGGATCAGTTCTGTAGTAATATTCTTCGCCATTGGTTAGGCTGTCTGCGTCTGAGTGCAAAGAGGCATCATCGGTATTCGGATCAAGTCCATATTGCACTTCCCAGCCGTCAGGCATGCCGTCGCCGTCTGAGTCCCAATCTCTGGGGTCCGTGGAGTGGTTGTACTCTTCCAGGTTGGTCAGCCCGTCATTGTCAAAATCCATTTCGGCGTCGGTAGGATCGTTCGGATTAAGGCCGTTTGCCTCTTCCCAGTAATAAGGAATGCCGTCGCCGTCCGTATCCGTTTGATCGACTTCAATAGTGAAAAAGGCGTCACTGAAATCCCAGACTGCTCCACCCTCGGCGCTGATCCCAAGAAGGTAGTCATCGCCGTCCGCAAGGGAATCAGGCGGGTTGAAAGGATACTCGCCGTCGTTTTCAGTTCCAGCGGCCAGTTGCAGGACCACGTCCTCAGGACCTGTTCCGCCTTTGTACAGGTGAATCTGAATATTCCCAGTGACATTTGTGCTCGTCCACGTAATGGTATAATCGTTTCCCTTGTTGAGGGTTTCACCTCCGTTCGGATGCAAAATGGTCAAATCACCAAATGGTCCACCCTGTCCACCACGAACCGGCCACACATAGAGGCTGCTCGTCTTATTGTTGTAGTTCACGAAGCCGTCGTTCATATTGACGATCCACGCGAGGCTCGTACTGTAGGCGTTGGTCGTAGCCGACCAGTAATAGGACGACTGCACATTGCTAAAGGGGTGCCCTGAAGGCAAGGCAGGATTGTATCGGGAGTAGTCAACGAGGCTCAACAGCTCTTTTTTGTTGGGCAGCCGCCAGTCGCCGAGGGCGGACCCGTCCGTAAGGCCGCACGCGCCGTTTGAAAGATTGTTGCAATAGGTCAGGGCCTGTTGCCATGTCATGGTTCCGTCGCAGTTGGCGTTTTTAAGCCATATGAGACCGGTCAGATTGTCCGCAACCGTGCCGTTACCATTGTCCGTAAAACGCGGCGAGGGCCAACTCACGCCACGCTCTAAATCCCCGTCATCCCCTGCTTGGTAACTGCTCGTCTGGCCGGTCCGCCAGGTCCTTGCCGGCTGAGCCTGTGCTGACAAAGAAACGAAAAAAATACTTAGCGCCAAAATCGACATCCCTGCTGTCTTCATAACGCCTCCGGTTGATAGCTATTAGCCATTAGCTGTTAGCAATTAGCATTCTGTTGGGTCTCGCAATGCTCGATCCAACCCACTGCAATGGACCTTTTTGACCTTATAGTAGGGTGAGCTGTGCCCACCATTTGATGTCCCACCAGGCCGAATCTTTTGTTGGTGGGCGCAGCCCACCCTACCAGCTACGAACTACCCACCTCACTGCCTGGCGTCATCTTCATCCTCGGCATCCGTTCCTGAATGCTGCCGAAATACCTGCGTACCTCCTTGCAGATCCTGGCGGTCACCTTGAGCTCCTCGATAATCACCCGCGCCTGCTCAAGCGTGGCAATCTTGTCTTTTTCAGAATTGGCCCTGATAATCAGGCGCACGATCCGCCGGGACAGGTTCCTCAAATCCGTGCCCAATGTGTATTTGTGATACCTTGAAAAACCCCTTACCGTGTTCTCGAGATAGATCGAAAGGTCAAAGGCCTTGCGATAGATCGGCAGATGTTCGTATTGTGCCATTAGAAATAACCAAATATCCAAATAATCACTGTCCACCACGAACCGGCCACACATAGTGGTGGTTCGCCTTATTGGAGTCGTACACGTAGCCGCCGTCCATACCGACGATCCACGCGAAGTTCGTATTGCTTGCGTAGGTAGTAGCCGACCAGTAATAGGACGACTGCACATTTGCAAATCCCCGGGTGTTCAGCCAGGTTGCCGAGTTTGCCTGTTCAGCATTCACCAGACTTTCCAGCTCGATGATGTTGGGAAGTCGCCAGTCACCTGCCGCAGAACTGTCGGTCAGGCCGCATGATCCGCTTGAAAGGCTGTTGCAGTCACTCAACGCCTGAGACCAAGTCCTGGTTCCAAAACAGTTGGCGTTTTTCAGCCAGATCAGCCCGGTGAGATGGTCGGTAATTGTGCCGTCGCCGTTGTCCTCAAACCTTGGCTCCGGCCACGCCACGCCCGCCTGGACGTCGCCGTCCTGGCCCGTGTCCGGGCAGTCGATGACATTGCCATTAATATCATAACAGGTCGTCTGCCCTGTTTTTGGCAAGTCAACCTCGCCGGACAGCGCCGCCAAGGGCAGCAAGAACACGAAAAACACGGCACCCATCAATAGGATCAATTTCGTCCTGGTCATTTCACTCCTCCCCTTGTGTCATTCGGTTAACCCGTTGGCCGGTTTACCCGATGGACAAAGAAAATCCTTTATGAAGATCAAACAACAACACCAAAAACAGTCTACTTGCAAATCGCTTACAACAACAGAGATGAAAAGTCAACCTTTGAAAACCTTTTGCTTTTTATTTTTCAGCAGTTAGCTCCTAATGCTCCAAAAACTCGAGTCTGTTTGTAGGTTGGGTCCAGAAACGAAACCCAACTTAGCTGTTGTTTCACGACCCTTTTCCCGACTTCCTTCGGCGACATTTTCCCGAGTTCCAGAGGCAATATCAACCATGCCCAGGGGCAATATTGTACCTGATTCTTAGCCAAAAACAGTAGCGCGTGAACCACGTGAATTGCTTTTTGATGCAAAAATGATGGAAAAGTCAAGGAGTTATGCTGTATCCCGTATTATTAACTACTTATCCCCAAAGGCATAAAAGCCGCAGAGAGGACAGAGGGTACTTTTGGTTATATTTTGGGAAAATAAATGCCAACTTGAGGGCATTGGAAGTAACAGGCGGGATCGGGATGGCGTAAGGGGGAGTCGGTCGGGAAGTCTGAGGGGCACATTTCAGATAGCCCCATCGAATTTGTTATCTGACGGTCGAATCCTTAAACGTCCCGGCTCTGCTGTAACAATTGCTCCGGCCTCTAACTCTTTCCCATAAATTGCGATTACACGTAAGCATACTACTCCTTGCTGCCGGGCTGATATATTCACGAGACGAACAATCCCGGAATGAGGTATTCCACGGACAATAGCCATTTCGCCAAAATCTTTGTCCAGAGTTACGAGGATACGTCCTTCACTGTAGGCGCGTGCAAGGATTTCTTCATCACCTGGATCTTCTGACCAGTCACCTGCCCACACAATATCATGGCCTGAAGCCTCAAGGTCATTCCTTGCTCCGCCCCAAACACAGGTATCCAAAAGAACCTTCATCCATAAGACTCCATACGGAGTGGTTCGATACGTTCATGTCCAACCATCCTTCGTGCGTAGACCAGGCAAGCTTGAATGTCTTCACGCTCTAACCAAGGATAACCTTCCAGTATGGTCTCAATATCATCACCCGCAGCCAACATACCCAAAATATGCTCCACCGCAAGCCGACGCCCTCCAATAATAGGTTTTCCTCCAAAGATTTTGGGATTTACGCTAATCCGTTCCAAAAGTTTCATTTCGTCCATATGATACTATCCCCCTCCCACAAATAATGGTATCCCGCCATTTCCACAATCTATTGATTTCATAGTTTGCAACAACAATACACGTTGTTTGCTACGTTTACAAGCAGCATATTGTGGGGAAATGGTGTCAGAGCTTTGATTGTCAGGGATGATCTACAAAATCGAACAGTAGCGGGTGAACAACGCAACACGTTTTTTCATACGCAGAAATGATGCAAAAGTCAACGAGTGATACAGTGTCCAGTATTCTCAAATGGTTACCCCCAAAGGCGTGCAAGCCGGGAAATTGATACTGGGTGCTTTTGGTCATATTTTGGGAAAATAAATGCCACGTCGTGGCCTTGGAAGTAACATGGGCGGTTCCATTTCTCATTTCTTCACAGGCATGATTTGTCCATAACACAAAACAAATGAATGGCTACGCTCCTGATTTCAGTGGTGGGCCGTACAGGAATTGAACGTGCAACCTCCTGATCAAGTGTCAGTGCGATCCGTTAAACGAAACAGTTTCCGCAGGTTGTCCACGACTTCAGCCTTCATTACGGGAGATAATTCCCCTAATTCCCGCCGAATGAATGCGGTTGTGACCGTCATCAGACGATGTAATCGGAGCGTGGACGACATTCGTAACCCGGTTGTAGCAAACTCGGCCTGTTTTGAGTCTATCACCAAGTCCGTTTCCAGTAAATCGGTCGGTATTTGGCTGCTGATAAAGGCCAAAATCACGTGGCGATGCGGGCCGATAGAGTCTGTCAGGCAAACCGCCGGTCGTACCTTAGCCGCAGAAAGGTCGTCAAACGGGAAAGGCACCAAGACAACCTTGCCCCTATTCATCGATTGGCCTCCCGTCGGCGAGCGTGTAAATGTCTTCTTGAGGCTCCTTCAAAAAATCAAAGGCAGGGCTAACTGCTGCTGCCCGGAGCCAATCTCTTTCGTCCATATCAGCTTGTTCAGGCAACAGGATGATGACGCGGACCCGAGTTGGGCCAACAACAGGCAGCGGTTCATCCAAAACAAGCTGGCGCCGGGCGTCAATTGTCCCTATTGTTTCGATGGCTTTTGTTGAGACTTCCATTCGAGTTTCCTCCTCTTCGCTTCAATTGTTTCGAGCTGTGCGGTTAGGCAAAGGGATGAACCGCAAAAGCAAAGAATAGCGGTTGAACAACGTAATTGACTTATCTTCCTATACGCAAAAATGATGCAAAAGTCAACGAGTGATACAGTGTCCAGTATTATCAAATGGTTACCCCCAAACGCGTGCAAGCCGGGAACTTGATACTGGGTACTTTTGGTTATATTTTGGGAAAATAGATGCCAATTTGAGGGCATTGGAAGTAACATGGAGAAAAGGCAGAGATCGTTCATTATATCCGACAGGATTGACGCGCCCACCATGGCGCGACATGGCAATAATAACCGGTGCTATTTCAGCCGTCGTCCGCCTCAGGCGGACTATGGCGAAGTCGGCATATGAACCCGGTCTGGGCCAGGAAGAAGTCTATCTTGCGTAACACACCGAAAATATTAGATGTCTTCTGCAGTCGAAACAACGGGTTCGCTGACTTGAACTTTTTACGAATGTATCAAACAGAGAACATGAAAAGGTGATTCATCTTCCTCTCGGAACAAGCCATGCCTTAAAGAAGGGGTTGACGAATCTGACTTCTTTCCCGCTTTTAAACAGGATATTGATGTCGATCATTCTTGTTATTGCCCGGTTCACGGATGCGGAACTGTGAGGTCCAACGGCCTTGACAAAATCCATTGAATAGACCCTCCTGCCCCCTTGCCTTGCCAAGGCCGAAAGGCACCTAAGCTGAAAGTCCGTCAGCAGGCTGACAAAGGTCTCGTAAGACTTTTGTTCTCTGGTAAATATCAATTCAACGGCAGATTTAAGTTTGTCCGGTGAAACGGCATCTCTCTCCGGAGTGACTTCCCACAGGGCCTCACAGAGCTGCTGAATATCCCCGGTGATGTCATTAGCAATCTCAAACACCTGCCTTAAGGTCTCTCCGAGGATCTTGCGTAGTCCACTCTCAAACTTCTTCATCAAGAACATGGAAAATTCCTCGTATGGCAGCGGATCCACCGTAATCGGGATGGCCGACTTGAAAAAAGCTGAGTTGGGAGATGTAAATATCTCATCCATCTTGTGCCTCATGCTACCAACAAAGACATAGGCGATATTGTTGTGGAACTGTATCTTGCTCCTTAAAAGGGCAATGGCCTCATTCGCGTCGCCTATCTTCAGGATGTCTTGGAATTCGTCCAAGACGACAACGAAACGTTTTTGCTTACCTATGGATTGGATCAGATCGAGCACCTCCTGGATCGAATCGGCCTTCAGTTCCACGGAGGCGTCAAAAGAAATGATAGGCATGGCCGTGACAGGATCTGTCGTAATCGTTGGCCTGAGATGCGACAGTGTCTTGATTATTTTGGTTACCCAGCTTGCCTTGTTTTCCAGTATAACTATTGCCCGGAGTATCCTCTTGCACAAGGCATCTGCGGACTTTATGCCAAGCAAATCCACATATAGAAGCCCTGCTCCCTTCCGCCTCCTGACCGCTTCATAAACAAGAGAGGACTTTCCGACACGTCTTTCACCGCAAACAACGATGTTCTGGGATGCTTCAATATGACCGGCAATCTGCTTCAAAAGCTCTTTTCTGCCACAGAAATCCTTTCCCACAACAATCGATCCGTATTTAAAGGGGTTCATGATACAACACCTTTCATTATTGTATATTTAGCAGTTCGGTTTTAAACATAACCGCTTATAACATAACTGTTAAATATTGGCAAGCGAAAAACTGGGGAACTGCTGGAGGCTGGTTCTACGAGTCTATCAATTAATCCCCAATGGAGGGGCTTTACCTGCGAGCCTGAATCCTCTGGAAGCGAGCCGAGGCAGCGGGACTGATCTCCTCTATGTAGTTCTGAATACCTGTCACAATGGCATCGGCCAACTCTTCCTGGTATGCTGCAGTGTTGAGCCTGCGGCATTCTCTAGGATTGGAGATAAAGGCCGCCTCTACCAATATGCAGGGCATTTCAGCCCCAAGAAGCACATAAAAGGGGGCCTGTTTCACTCCCTTGTCCTTAATATGCTTGAATTTTGTCTTCAGTTTCCCGACCATGGCTTCTTGAACGTATCCCGCAAGACGACTCGACTCGTTGACCTTGGAATTCTTCATGAGGTCATTCAGGATAGACTCAAGGTCACTGATGTTCTTGGCCGATGTTGCGTTTTCCCGGGCAGCAACCAGGATTGCGTCATCATCGGTCGCCAAATTCAAGAAATAGGTTTCAATGCCACAGGAATACCTGTTTTTGTGGGCATTCGCGTGGATGGAGACAAAAATGTCGGCATTTTTCGTGTTGGCAATGGCCGTTCGTTCCTCAAGGGAAAGAAAAATGTCTTTATCCCTGGTAAGTATTACCTCGCAGCCAAGCCTCTCACGTATCTTTTTGGCCAACCTCCTGGAGACCTCCAAGGTGACGTTTTTCTCTACGACTCTCTTAAAGTATCCAACAGCCCCGGGGTCCTTGCCGCCATGACCCGGGTCAATGACAATCCGTCTTACGCCGAGCGCCAGTTGCTTGGCCAAAGATCCGTTGAGCATGTTGCCACCCGGTTTTGCCACCTCCTGCTTAAAGGGCTTTTTTGATGAGCGCTTCCTCGGAATTCCGTTCACATCAAGGACAACGCGAAAAGGATTCTTCAACGAGAATATCTTGAACTTCTTAATCGATTTGATATCTAACACCACCCGCACCTTATCTGGTGTATACTGAGCCGCACGGGCATCACTCAAGAGGTCATCACCAATGGGTACAACAGGCTTCAGGTTGGCGCCCATCCTGGCGTTGTCAATATCAATGTAAAGGCGCTGGGGCTTGCCGATGGCCGGATCTTTTCTTAATAGGCGATAGGCGAACGGCGCCTCTCTTTCCACATCAATGACCACTCGCGTATAGCTTGGATTGGACCAAACCCTCATATCGCTCACCTCGGTAAGCAATGTCTCTGCGGGCTTGTTTTCTTTCTCATCAAGGGGCTCCTCGTAACCTTCCGGCAAGGCATCAGTTTTCCTGAGACCTTTTTTCGTCGCTAGAGAGCCGGTCCCGGTCTGCTTGGAACTGGGCCTCTTCTTGCCTTCACGCAACTCGGCAATCGCCTTTTTCGCCTTAGACCGGTAAGGGCTTTTCGGAAAACGCCTCAATAATCGACAGTAGTGATCCACAGCCTCCTGTCTGTCATGTAGTTTGCCTGAAAGCTCGTACAGCCTGGAATACAAACGGCCTATCATAAAGAGGGCATCATCTGCCCTGGCGCCGTCCGGGTGGGCTGCATACACAGACTCAGCTCTTTTGATACATGCAAGCCACTCATGCCGACTCTTTTGCTTTTGGGGGTCCTTCAGGAGCTTCTTGTAGCTGAATTCAGCCTGGCGATACTGGTATTCGATGCTTGCCACTGCAACAGAAGGGTTGCATAGAGAAGAAAGAAAGAGGAAAAAAAGCACGGGCAGGGATTTCTTCCAGTCCATAACATAAGCCCGCATCACAAAAGCTCCTTTAGAGCATGCAACCGGTTTAGTGCCTCAAGGGGTGTTATGGTGTCGATATCCATTTTCTTCAAAGTATTGATAACGACTTGGTCTGTAGTATTAAAGAGAGGGAGCTGAACGCCTGAGATCGAATCTGCCCCTTTTTTGGAACGACCGACCTGCGGTATCCCCACCCCATCAAACTCACCTGCTTCTATGTTTTTTAATATCTCCCTGGCTCTCTTGACAACGTCTTCCGGAACACCGGCCAGGCGAGCTACCTGGATGCCGTAACTCCTGTTGGTGCTCCCGTCAACCAATTTCCTGAGAAAGATAATCTCGTCATTCCATTCCTTGACCGCAACATTGCAGTTTTTCACACGGGGTTTGGTGAGGGTCAGGTCCGTCAACTCATGGTAGTGTGTGGCAAATACGGCCTTGATCCCTTGTCCTTTCCAGTCGTGGAGATATTCGGCCACGGCCCACGCTATACTCAGACCGTCAAAGGTGCTGGTCCCCCGTCCGATTTCGTCTAGAATGACAAGGCTTTTCCCGGTAGCGTTGTTCAAGATATTGGCGCTCTCCTGCATCTCAACCATGAAAGTACTCTGGCCCTGGGCAAGGTTATCAGATGCGCCAACTCGGGTGAAGATTCGATCCACAATCCCTATGGCCGCCTCCTGTGCCGGAACAAAGGATCCCATCTGAGCCATTAGGACCAACAGAGCCACCTGGCGAAGGACAGTCGATTTTCCGGCCATGTTCGGCCCGGTAATGATGAGCACCTGCCGGGATGTGTCGTCCATTTCAATGGTGTTGGGAACAAATCTCTCTGAAGTGATCATCTTCTCAACGACCGGATGACGACTCTCCTTTAACAAAAGGCTCCCTTCTTCATCCAATAACGGCTTGGTGTAGCCATTCTGGTCGGCAAGTTCGGCCAGAGCAACCAGGACATCTACCTGGGAAACCAGGTCAGCCATTTTGCCAATGCGGCGATTATCTTGAGCCACCTTTTCTCGTACCGTGCAGAACAACTCATACTCCAACTGGGCCCGTTTCTCTTCGGCTCCAAGGACCTTTGATTCATAGGTTTTAAGGTCCTCGGAAATATAACGCTCTCCGTTCACCAGGGTCTGCTTGCGCACGTAGTGAGACGGCACTGATTTGATATGTATCTTGGAAACCTCGATATAGTACCCAAAAACCTTGTTGAATCCAACTTTCAGGGAGTTAATTCCGGTAGCCTTCCGCTCCCTGGCTTCCAATCGTGAAATCCAATCCTTGCCTTCCTGGCTTATGCGAATCAATTCATCGAGCCCCTGATCAAAGCCAGGTCTAATAATGCCCCCTTCCCGGAGAGTCAAGGGCGGTTCGTCGGAGATGGCGCTCTCGATCAAACGCCCAATGTCGGCAAGATCGTCCCACTCGCCCTTGATCTTTGAGAAATCGCCGCTTCTATACCCCTCAATAAGAGCCCGTACCTGCGGAAGTCTCTCAATAGAGCGATTCAACGCCACCATGTCCCGGGCATTACACCGGTCAAGGGCAATCTTGGCATTTAGACGCTCCAGGTCATAGATTTCGTCCATGGCCTCCCTTAGTGAACGTCTGACAAGAAGATTCTCCTTGGCCTCTTCAACGCTATCCAGCCTTTGTTGAATTTTGCCAAGATCCAAAAGGGGATACTGGAGCCATGTTCGCAGTTTCCGCCCACCCATGGCTGTTACTGTGCAGTCCATGACGCCCAGGAGGGAACCACGTCTTGACCCGGTTCGAATAGTCTCAAAGAGCTCCAAGTTCCTTCTTGTCGCCTCATCTATTACCATAAAATCAGATAGGGAGTATGACACGATGCCCGTTACATGGACAAGGTCTCCTTTGTGGGTGTCATCCACATAGCGCAACAGACCTCCTGCGGCAGCAATTCCGGCCTGCCATTCATTGCAGCCAAACCCTTCCAGTGAACTGGTCTTAAACTGCCTGAGAAGCCGCGCTCGAGCCGATTCAAGCTCAAAGGTTTCATCTTTCAAAAAACATGTTGAGGTCTGATTAAGGGCGTTTATTAGCGCCTTGACTTGCTCTTGTTCGCGCTGTGATTCGGCAAGCAGGGTTTCCCGTGGCTCTATGCGGCTGCACTCATCCAATACCTCCTCGAATTCGCTTGACTCTGTGACCTTGAAAGTCCCTGTTGAGATGTCCAGGTTGGCAATGCCGAAACTACCGTGCCAGAAACAAAGGGCCATGAGGAAATTGTTCGATTTTGAATCCAGAATCTCGGTATCAAGAACCAGCCCCGGCGTTATGACGCGCACGACATCTCGTTTTACGAGGCCCTTGGACTTTGCCTGCCCGCCATCGCGAGCGCTCAGGCGAGGCGGGCGGGCAGGGTCCTCCACCTGCTCGCAGATGGCCACTTTGAGACCGTGTTCGATCAATTGCGCAACATAGGACTGGGCAGCATGGTGTGGAACACCACACATGGGAATCGCTGCTTCGTCTTTTTTGTTTCGGGAGGTCAGGGCAATTTCAAGAATTCGAGATGCAACCTTGGCATCTTCAAAGAACATCTCGTAAAAATCGCCCATCCGAAAAAACAGGATGGCATCAGGGTAGTTATGTTTGATGGACAGGTATTGCTGGACCATCGGGGTGGCTTTAGCCATGACAGCACAACAGGAATTTCCTCTGACTTGTCTTTTGCCTTTGAGCCTTCAGCTTTCAGCTTTGATCTTCAATCAGATGCTTCCGTTTTCTTTCTGAGGGGTTGGTTCTTCTGCAATAGGCAGGCTTTTAAGGACCTTTATTTCTTCCTCAAGCTTCCTGATGGTCTCCAGATGGTTTTGCAAGGTCTTCTTTGTCTTAAAGCGCTCGCTCAACCCATGAAAATAAGAAAGAAGGAGCCCTACAAGCAAGAATCCGAGAAAATACACAGACAAAGGAACTGGCTGGCCTTCGCCGCTCCACACCAAAAGGTTAAGCCTTAGGGATTTCTCGTCCATAAAAACGTCAATATTCTGCACGACTACAATCACCAAAAAAATGATCACCAGAGAAAGTAACAGAGTTTTCAAAGATCTCATTCCAAATTCTCCTTATATTCTAGCTACTTCTAGAGCTTTAAAATGCGGTTTCAGGTTTCCGTACGTCGCCTCCAAATGCTCCGGAATTACGCGAACTTCGGCAAAGACTGTCATCGCATTCGTGTCGCCGTGCCAGCGCGGAACAATATGAAAGTGAAGATGTTGCTCTACCCCTGCGCCTGCCACTACGCCCAGATTAAGCCCCACATTAAATCCATCAGGGTTCATCACTTTCTTGAGAATCCCGGTGGAGTCTCTGACCGTCTTCAAAAGATCACTCATCTCCTCCAATGTCAGATCGTCCAGGGAAGCTATGTGCCTTTTGGGCGCAACCAAAAGATGGCCATTAATATATGGATACTTATTCATCATGACCATTGAAAGAGATCCCCTGTATAGAGTGAGGCTTCCTTGATCGGACAGAGCAACACAGAAGATGCACTCTTGTTCCTTTTCGCCCAATATGTAATCCATGCGCCATGGAGCCCATAATGTCTTCACTAGTTGCGCCTCACACGACCGGTCTCACACGATCCTGATGGCAATCCGTGCCCATCAATTTTGATAATCTCGTAAAAAGTCGTCACTCCGGTGAAAACCGGAGTCCAGAGCCTTTGTAACTACCTGAATAAACTGGATTCCGGCTTTCGCCGGAATGACAGAAAGAGGTGTTTTTCGACTTTTTACGAAACCATCAATTTTATAGCACTATAACAAAGTTAGCTGAAAAAACAACCCTTTTTCCACAGTCTCCATAGGACTCCGTCATGTAAACATGTACCACCCCCGAAACTGCAGACTTTCTCACTGAATAAATCTTTGGAAAACCCGATTGAGTTTGACGTTGTCATGCTCAGATCAGTTATGGCCGCTAACCAAGCCCGACCAACTCCACCGTACCCCACACGCCCATCTGGTCGTCCAGTATGACAACAACACCAAGGACTCCCTGGATATCTCCCGCCAGACGGATTGCAGAAGCAACGTCTTCTTTCTTTGAAACCAGGTTTCCTATGGTCGTGGCAGTTGCGTCTGCAAGTGCCGCAGATTCTGAGATCACAACGACTGCGTCAGAGCTTCCGAAGCTGATGGAATGCCCAACACTACCCGAAGAGGTGCAAACCGCCATAGGTGTTTCCGGCGAATCTATTCGCACGCCCAGCTTACCGCTTAAGGGAGAAGGCCCAGCAAATATGGCTACAGTCAAGGGAAATGTTGTACAGATGAAAATATCTCCCCCGTTTTCAATCATAACCTCTTTGCTATAGCTCAAGAGATCTCTTCCGACATACTCGGCCACCGCGCCTGCAACGGCGGCCATGGGGCCAACACCCGCCTTCCGGCTCGCCTCTATCATGGTCCTGACAATGGGCGGCGCAAAGTGATCATCAGAAAGTGGCGTCAGGCTCTCAACAAAGTCCGGATGGTCCTCGGCGTATCTTTCCAACGGCACTCTATGTTTCAGGACCAAATCCCTGGTTTCCCTTTCAAGGGGCCTCTGAGCCCTGACCAGCAAATCAGTTTCCTTCACAACTACACGAAAAGATTCAAGCTTGTCGTCCGTAACAAGACTGCGGTAGATGCAATGTTGGTAATCTCTCATTTCCATTTCCCATCTGGTATCATGCATCCGGCATCAAGCATCCGGCATCCGGCATCTTGCATCCGGCATCTGGTATCATGCATCCTGCAACCGACTCACTGTCTCTGGCAAACCGTTTCCACTGCATCGTATCCAAGGAACTCGTTTATGGCGTTGGTCAGTGCACTCCCGGCCCTCAGCCGTATATGGTCAGGCAGGGCAACGATGGTTTCCGTCCTTTGGGGAATACGCAGATGCAGATAGGCGCCGCTGGTCCCCTTATGTTTCTCCAAAATATCGTAGAGTTGTTGAAGCTTTTCTTTGTCAAGACTCGTTATGTCGAGCTTTAAACGGACACTCGTTGTCCAGGTCTCCTCGGCCTTTTCTATAGGAATGACGGTATCGCCGAGAATCTTCACTGACTTTTCATCTTTTGTCACACGACCTTCGATGAAGATGGCGGCATCCTTGACAATAAGATCGGATACGCTCGAATATACTGATGAAAAAAGCGTGACCTCGGCAAAACCACTCAAGTCCTCAAGTGTCACAAAGGCCATAAGGTCGCCCTTCCTGTCGTTGTGATGTTTTACGTCCCTTACCAGCCCCCCCAGGCGAACAACCGCGCCGTCGGAAAGCTCCCGGAGCTCCAGGGTGTCGGTGTTGGCAAATTTATTGAGTATGGATTCATGCCTGGCCAGAGGATGACCAGTGATGAAAAAACCCAAGGATTCCTTCTCGTGCTTCAAGAGTTGGCCCTCATTCCACTCCTCCATGTCAGGAAGCGGGGGATAGACAACGCCCAAGCCGTGCTCCGGCATGACCTCAAAGAGGCTGATCTGGCCGTCCATGCGATCCTTTTGGATCTTCTGGCCGATTTCAAGAGCCTGACCCAGCACGGTTATCATCTGGGAACGTTTTGCTCCGGTGGAGTCAAAGGCGCCGCATTTTATCAGACTTTCAATCACTCTCCGGTTGACTTTTTTCTGGTCAACTCTTTCGCAGAAATCAAATAGCGATTCAAAGGGGCCGCCTTCACTCCGGACAGCAAGAATTGACTCAATGGCCCCTTCTCCCACGTTCTTTATGGCGGTCAGGCCAAAACGAATGGCGCCATTTACGACCGTAAAGGTTATGTCACCTTGGTTAATGTCGGGTGGAAGTATCTCAATTTCCTGGCTGCGACATTCGGAGATATACTTAACCACGGCTTCGGTGGTGTTCGTCTCGCTGGTCAAAATGGCGGCCATCAACTCAACTGGAAAATGGGCCTTCAGATAGGCTGTCTGAAAGGCAATCATCGCGTAGGCAGCGCTGTGGGCCTTGTTGAAACCATAGCGCCCAAATTTTTCCATGAGATCAAAGATCTCTTCCGCCTTTTCCGGGGCAACCCTTTTCTTTTCGGCCCTTGTCAAGAAACGCTTCCGTTCCTGAGCCATCATCTGGCCTATCTTCTTACCCATGGCCTTTCGGAGATTGTCGGCATCGGACATCGAGTAGTCTGCGAGCACTGCGGCAATGTTCATCACCTGTTCTTGATACAGGATCACACCGTAAGTGTCCTTCAGGATAGGTTCAAGCTCAGGGACTATGTAAGTAACAGGCACGCGACCGCTTTTTCTCTCAACAAAAGCGTCATGCATGCCACTGTCTAGCGGCCCCGGACGATAGAGAGCCACCAGGGCAATGATGTCCTCAAAACATGCCGGTTTCATCCGGCGCAGCAGGTCTTTCATGCCGGAACTTTCCAACTGGAAAACTCCGGTGGTCTTGGCCGATGCAAGGAGTTCAAAGGTTTTTTTGTCTGTAAGGTCCAGGCCTGCCAGATCCGGAGGCTCACGGCCGTCTTTGCGTATGATCTCACAGGCATGTTTCATAACGGTCAGGTTGCGCAGACCCAGCAGGTCGAACTTGACCAGCCCGATCTTCTCTATGGCCTTCATGTCGTACTGGGTTACGACCTCCCCCTTCTTTCCCCTGGCCAGCGGAAGGTGCTCCACCAGAGGCCTGTCTGAAATCACTGCCCCGGCCGCATGGGTGGAGGCATGCCTGGGAAGCCCCTCCAGGGCCAGAGCAATGGAAAGGAGTTCTTCTATTTGGGGACGTTCTTCTGCCATAACCCTTAATTTTGGCTCCCGAGAAAGAGCGCTCTCCAGGCTGATACCGAGCCCCTCTGGTATCATCTTGGCAATGGCGTCAACCTCCCTCAACGGGATGTCAAGGGCCCTTCCCACATCCCTGATGACGGCCCTGGCCTGCATTTTGCCAAAGGTGATGATTTGGGCCACATATTCAGGGCCTCCGTATCTCTCCACGATGTATCTGAAAACAGCATCACGGCCCTCGATACAGAAATCAACGTCAATGTCAGGCATGCTCTTACGAGCAGGATTCAGGAATCGCTCAAATATGAGGCCATAAGCAATGGGGTCCAAATCAGTGATCTTCAGGGCATAGGCCACAAGACTGCCGGCGGCAGATCCTCGTCCGGGCCCCACAGGAATGTTCTGTTCTTTTGCAAAACGAACAAAGTCTGCAACCACCAGGAAATAACTCGAAAAACCCATCTTCTTGATGACAGCAAGCTCCTGCTCAAGACGCCTGCTGTAAAGCTCTGTGTCTGCGGCTGAGAATCCGGGGTTCTTCGAACGGACCTCTTCTAATCTTGCCTCCCATCCCCTTTTGACTTCTTGCTCAAGGTACTCGTCCATATTTAAAGGGATATTCTCTTGCCGGCCCGCATCTTCATGATCGTGGCCACTGGCAATCCGAAATTTGGGAAAATGATAAGAACTCAAATCGAGATCCACGTTACAACGGTTACTGATCTCAATCGAGTTTTCGACGGCCTTGGGGTAGTCTGCAAAATAGAGAGCCATTTCCTTTGGAGACTTAAAATAAAGCTGATCGGTCTGGAACTTGAGACGCTTTGTTTCCTGAACGGTCTTGCCTGTCTGGATGCACAACAACACGTCGTGAGCACGGGCATCTTCCGGATCCAAATAATGACAGTCATTTGTGGCAACCAGGGGGAGTGAAAGGTCTTGGCTCATTTCCAACAAGGCGCGGTTCACTGTCTCCTGGGCCTCAATACCGTTGTTTTGGACCTCCAAGTAGAAATTGCCCTCGCCAAACATGCCCTCGTAGGCACGGGCAACCTCGGCTGCCTTTTCCAAACGCCCTGCTCTTATTAACCTGGGGATTTCTCCGTGAAGACAAGCGCTTAGCGCGATTAGGCCATCACTGCACTCTGATAGAATGGCCTTGTCAACTCGCGGCTTATAATAAAAGCCCTCCAGATGGCCGGCTGTCACCAGCCTGCACAGGTTCTTGTACCCTTTGGCATTTTTCGCCAGCAGAATCAGGTGATACAGGCCTCCCTTCTGGCGTGGGTCCTTGTCAAAGCGACTTGCGGGAGCCACATACATCTCGCAACCTATTATGGGCTTTATCCCTGCCTTGTATGCCTTCTGATAGAACTCAATGACACCGTACATGGTGCCGTGATCAGTGATTGCCAGGGAGGTCATCTGAAAGGATGCCGCGCGATCCAGCAAAGGATCAAGGCGAATCGCCCCGTCAAGGAGACTGTACTGGGTGTGGACATGGAGGTGGACGAAGTTTGAAGATTGCAATTGCATCAGTCTAACATATAGTTGGGGGCTTCTTTTGTAATAATCACATCATGGACATGACTCTCTTTCAGGCCCGAAGAGGTAATGCGAATAAACCGGGCATCTCGCTGCAGTGCGTCAATACTCCGACACCCGACATATCCCATTCCTGCCCTCAGGCCGCCTATGAGCTGGTAAACACATGCAGAAAGCGCCCCCTTGTAAGGGACCCGGCCAACAATACCTTCGGGAACAAGTTTTGCTTCCTCGGTTAAGTCTTCTTGATAATATCTGTCTTTACTCCCCTTTTTCATAGCCTCCAGAGAACCCATGCCTCGATAGACTTTGTAGCTTCGGCCTTGGAAAAAGATCGTTTCGCCGGGACTTTCTTCAGTGCCTGCAAACAGACCCCCGATCATTACGCAGTGGGCGCCGGCTGCGATGGCCTTGGTGATGTCACCCGAGAATTTGATCCCCCCATCTGCTATCAAAGGAACCCCCGTTTTCTCAGAAATCGGCCTGCAGTTCAAAATGGCTTCCACTTGAGGAACACCCACGCCTGCAATGATGCGAGTCGTGCAAATGGAGCCCGGACCAACACCTATCTTGACGCCATCAACACCTGCCTTGATCAAGGCCTCTGCACCTTCGCCCGTAGCCACATTGCCTGCAATCAAATCTATCTCTTCAAATGTCTGCTTCAGCCTCTCAACGGCCTTCAACACCCCTGCGCTGTGCCCGTGAGATGTGTCAATGACAATGACATCAGCTCCTGCTCCAAGTAAGGCCTCGGTGCGCTCCTCCATGTCGGGTCCCACTCCGACTGCGGCGCCAACTCTTAGCCTGCCCAGACTGTCCTTGCATGCCTTCGGGTATTTCTTGATCTTTTCGATATCCTTTATCGTAATGAGCCCTTTCAAACGTCCTTTGTCATCTACCACCAGGAGTTTCTCGATTCGGTGTTCATGGAGAAGTCTCTTTGAATCTTCTAACGTAATCCCTATCCCTGCAGGCACCGTCACCAAATTATCCTTGGTCATCACGTCAGAGACCTTCTTGTTCAGATCCGTCTCAAATCTGAGGTCTCTGTTAGTGACAATCCCTACCAGTTGTTCTCCTTTAACTACGGGCACACCTGAAATCCGGTATCTTTCCATAAGCCCCAGAACCTCGTGAATAGGTTTTTCAGGCTCAATCGTCGTTGGATCCACGATCATCCCACTTTCAGACTTCTTGACCTTATCCACTTCCTGGGCCTGGCTTATGGCGCTCATGTTTCGGTGGATAATGCCAATTCCGCCTTCTCGCGCTAAACTGATAGCCGTTTGACCCTCAGTCACGGTATCCATGGCTGCGCTGACAATGGGAATATTAAGAGAGATCCTTCTCGTCAAGCGGCTGCTGACATCAACGTCTCGAGGCAATACCTGCGAATAGGCAGGAACGAGTAAAATATCATCAAAGGTTAAGGCTTCCTTAATCATGGTCTCGCCCATAGGTCTTCTCCTGTTCTTTTTGGGACCGAATGAATACCAGAAGGGCACTGCCTTGGCAACGGAAAATTGGATCGCTCCGCGACATTGTACGCCGGAACCGCGGGCTTTCGCCGCTTAGGACTTGCAGTGATCCACACAACATGCTATTTTATTAATTTATCGAAATCTCAGAATCCCAAAAATCATGCTAATAGCGATCAATCCAATAAACCCCCAAGCCCGCTTAATCCGAAAAGTGGCGCAAGTGCTTGAAGATGGTGGCATCATTGCCTATCCGACGGATACGTACTATGGCATTGGTTGTGATATCATGAACAAGAAGTCCATAGAGAGGATCTACAGGGTAAAACAGAGAAACAAGAAAAAACCCTTCAGTTTCATCTGCTCTGACCTCAAGAGCATCAGCGAGTACGCCAAAGTCTCCAACTACGCATACAAGACCATGAAACGCTTGCTCCCCGGCCCTTACACCTTTGTTCTGGAGGGTTCAAAGCTCGTCCCAAAGATCATGTTAACCCTGCGCAAAACAGCAGGAATTCGAGTGCCAGACCACCCCATTTGTCTGGCACTGGTCAAGGAACTCGGGCATCCCATATTATCCACAACCGCCAATCTCGCTGATGGACCAGCCTACAGCGAGTCTGATCCCTATCTGATCCACGAAACCTTCGGATCTCAGATTGACCTTGTTATAGACGGCGGCCCCGTGCCTGGAGGGCCCTCAAGTGTGGTTTCTCTCATTGATGACACACCTGACGTCATACGGGAAGGATCAGGAGATGTAAGTATTTTCCGGTGAGTGTCAACCGTTGATGCGGTTGATCAAGCTCCCTGCTGGCTTGAAGTGGACGACCCAACGTGCGGGCACATGAACATTGGCTGCGGTCATCGGGTTTCTTCCCTTCATGGGCCTTCGTTTCTTGACTCTCAAGCGACCCAGACCTCTAAGATCAACAGTCTCGCCTCGCATCAAGGCCTGTGCCATGCTCTCAAACATTGTTTCCACCACGGTCAACATATCCTTCTTGGCAATGCCGGGGAAAGCCTTCACCAAGTCCTCAGCGAGATCACGCTTAACCATTGCCTATGTTCTGCCCGGTAGACAGAGATATCCGGAATGAAGCGCCGCCGCGGTTATCTGGTCCAACACCCCGATCAAAGTCGAGGACCCCAAAAGGTATTCTAGGAGGGAAAACTTCTTTTCCTTTGCATAAAAAACCGACGGTTCGCCCTTGATGCCACCCAATTTGCCTGCCAGGCTAATAGCATCTTCCAGATTACCGAGACTGTCCAGCAAACCCAGTTCTCGAGCCTGTTCTCCTGACAAGATGCGACCATCGGCAATGGCCTGGACTTCTGCTTCAGGCATTTTTCGACCTTCAGCTACTGCCACCACAAACTGCTGGTGCACGTTGTCAATGAATCCTTGCAATAGTTCTTTTTCTTTGGAAGTCATCTGCCGCAAAGGAGAACCCACGTCCTTGTATTGCCCGCTCTTGAGGACAAAGGCAGCCACTCCTATTTTCTTGAACAGCTCTTCGAAGTTGGCAAATTCCATAATCACGCCAATACTGCCTGTAATCGTGCCAGGGTTGGCCATGATATGGTCGGTTGCCACCGCCACATAATATCCCCCCGAGGCCGCAATAGCCCCCATAGACGCGACAATTTTCTTCAAGTGTTTGGTCTTTTTCACTTCTTCATAGATCTCTTGGGAAGGACCAACACCGCCTCCGGGAGAATCGATTCTTAAAACGATTGCCTTTATGTCTTTCTTGTTACGCAATTCCTTGAGATGCGTGAGTATAGGCTTGGGATCGGCAATAATTCCCTTTATTTCAATCACGCCAACGTTTTCGCCAAACTGAAAGGCTGAATTCCTCTTACCAAGGAAAAAAATGGCCGTCACGCTGATAACAGCGACGGCCCCGATGGTACATATCACTAGCAAGGAAAACAAGACAGGATGTCTTCTTGCAAACATCGCAATATCCCTTTTCCAGTCAATCGATTATTTGTAAAATTCCTCAATTCCGGTCTATCCGGGCCAGGAATTGTGGATCAAGGAATCAACTCTCAACAGTCTTCTCCGCAGACGTACCGGTTGTCTCCTCGGCTTCACCTGAATGCGTCTCCTCCTCGCCACCGGACGCGGCCATTTCTGGCTCATCGCCAGCCTCTGCTTCAATGTGTTCAGTTGCGCCTTCCGGGTCTGGGGACAAAACTCCTTCTTCGGCTTCGTTCCCGCCTTCCTGGCTTTGCGCCTCAGGCTCATCGACCTCTTCATGGGTCGACTCGGAATCGTCCTTGGCAGAATCCTGCTCAGCTGATTTCTCTTTGAGATTCTCCTTCAAGAGTTCACCCAAGCTCGATGTGGGGCCGTTGTAACTGCTTAAGTAGTCAGACACCAGGTCGTGCTCTTCGTCCATCTCAAGCTGCTTGACCGAAAGCCCGATCCGCCGTTCCTTGGGATTGATATTGAGCACTTTGGCAGACACGATATCTCCAACCTGAAACTTGCCCAAAGGGGTCTTGAGTTTCTCTTTTGTCACTTCTGAGACGTGGACAAGGCCTTCAATACCTTCCTCCAGTTCAATAAAGACACCAAACTCCGTGACATTCGTGACCGTGCCGACAATCTTGGTTTCCACCTTGTAACGTTCAGGGACAGCCTCCCAGGGGTCTCGCTGAAGTTGTTTGATCCCCAAAGAAAACCGTTCGTTTTCCTTGTCAATATTGAGCACAATGGCCTGTACTTCGTCCCCCTTTTTGTAAGCCTCAGAGGGATGCTTAATCCGTTTGGTCCACGATATGTCTGAAATATGCACGAGGCCGTCAATCCCCTCATCAATTCCAATGAATAAACCAAAGTCGGTGATGTTCTTTATCTTTCCTTCAATGGTGGTTCCCACGGGATACTTCTCGGCAATCACATCCCATGGATTTGGCACCACTTGCTTCATACCGAGAGAGATTCTCCTGTTCTCGGCCGAGATGTTTAGGACAACAGCCTCCACTGTCTCTCCAACCGATACCACCTTGGAAGGATGACGAATCTTTCTCGTCCATGACATCTCAGAAACGTGAATCAGGCCCTCAACACCCTTTTGAAGCTCCACAAAAGCCCCGTAGTCCGTTAGGCTCACGATTTTACCCATAACGTGGGACCCAATAGCATATTCTTCTTCAGCCGTGGCCCAAGGATCAGGCACAAGTTGTTTCAGTCCGAGAGATACGCGTTCCCGTTCGAGATCAAGATTCAGGACCTTCACCGTTATGTCGTCTCCCACCGAGAACATTTCAGAGGGATAATTCACGCGGCCCCATGACATATCCGTGATGTGGAGAAGGCCGTCGATGCCTCCCAAATCAACGAAGACTCCGTATTCGGTGATGTTTTTTACCGTGCCTTCCAGAACCTTGCCTTCGTGGATCGTGGCAAGGGTTTCCGCGCGCTTTGCATCACGATCTTTTTCGAGGATAACCCGTCTCGATAGTACAATATTGCTCCGTTTTCTATTATATTTCAGGATCTTAAAATCAAAGGTCTGGCCCACCAGATCATCAAGGTTGCGCACTGGCCGAAGGTCTACCTGGGAACCGGGTAGAAACGCAGGCAGACCGATATCAACGGAAAGCCCCCCCTTGATCCGGTTGGTTATCACCCCCTTGATCGTCTCTTCGTTATCGTAGGATTTTCGAATATCATCCCAGACCTTGACTCTTGAAGCCTTGTCTTTTGAAACCTTTACAGCCCCATCTTCGTCTTCCCAGCGGTCCACCATAACGTCGATGGTATCGCCCACATTTGCATCGATCGTGCCGTCTGGTCTCCTGAACTCCCCAATAGGGACTTGGCCTTCAGACTTGTACCCAATATCGACCAATACGAATTCCTTGTCGACTTGGATGATCTTGCCCTGAACAACTTCGCCTTCCTGCACCCGTCTGATGCTCTCTTCGTACATTTCCATGAGGGCCTCTTGTTTGCCCTCTCCGGCTTGGGCGCCCTCTCCGGCTTGGGCGCCCTCTGCGTTCGCCTCACCTTTCACGGTTTGGCCAGGCTCCGACGTCTCTTCTGCTGCCAGTTCCTTTTCTGAAGTCTCTTGAGTTTGGGATTCCTCTGTTTCCAAACCTTCACCCGCCTCTAACCTCCCCGTCTCCGGGTCGTGCTCTTGTTGTTCGATTTCAGTGTTCTTTTCCAAGCCTTCCATTAAACGCTTGCCCCCTTATTGTTTGTTAACCGACAATGGGCTGTGTGCCGGTTTATGAAAATATATTCTATATCAAGCATTTTAGCAAAAAACAACCCTTTATTTTACTAATGTGCAATGTGACGAAGCATAACTTCAACCACCTCTTCGATTGCCAAGGGACCAGAATCGATCCTGATCGCATCACGGGCGGGCCTTAAGGGCGCCAGGGCTCGGCTGGAATCATCATCATCCCTTTTTTTCATACTCTCTGCAACCTCAGCCAGGCTGGTATCTGCACCCATCGTCACCAATTCTCTGTAACGCCTCAATGCCCTGACATCGGGGTCTGCATCCAGAAAAAACTTGATATCAGCCCCAGGAAAAACCACCGTGCCCATGTCCCGTCCTTCAAAAACAACACCGCCGTTTTTGCCCATTTCTCGCTGAACGCCCAAGAGGTAGTCCCTCACAACACGCCTTGCTGATAGGGCGGACGCAAACATGGTGATCTCCTGAGTTCGTATCTGATCCGAGACGTCAACCTCGTTCATGCACAATCTCGGCCCTCTTATGCTCTTTTCGAATCTCAGCGCGAGGCCCCTCAAGATCTGTGCCACCTTCCCGTCATCATCTGCTCTGCACCCTTCGGAAAGAACCGCCATGGCCACGGCTCGGTACAAAGCGCCCGTGTCAACATACGTATACTCAAGATGCCGGGCCACCTCTCGACTCACAGTGGTCTTGCCAGCGCCTGCCGGGCCGTCAATTGTTATCAAAAGACGTTTCATCAATAGCACTAAAGCACTTCTTTCAAGGCCTCGACAAAACGCTGGTTTTCTTCAGGCAGTCCCACGTTCACACGAATGTATTTCGGGTATTCATATGCGGTCATAGCCCGGACAATCACCCCCCTCGAAAGCAACCTCTCAAAGACCTCATTGGCATCCTGTTCAAGGTCTATGAGAAAGAAGTTGGCTTGGGTAGGGAAACATCTAAGTCCCATCTTACTCACTTCTTCATACAGAAAGTCCAATTCCTCGTGGACCATCCTAATAGTTCTTTCGAAAAAGGCATCGTCGTTCAGGGCCGCCAGAGCGCCAACCTGCGCCAGCATATTGGTATTAAAAGGTTGCCTTACTCGATTAATGTAATCCGCAATATCCTTCTTCATCACCCCGTAGCCAATGCGAAGTCCGGCCAGGCCATATGCTTTTGAGAACGTCCGCAGAGTCACCACCGCTTTTTCTGAATGCAAGTAATCAAGACCTCTTGGACAAACCTCGGCTCGCACAAACTCAATATACGCCTCATCCATCACGACAATCACGTCCGAAGAAATTCGGTCCAGAAATGCCTCAAAGGCATCCCTTGAAACGATTGTTCCCGTAGGGTTGTTAGGGTTGTTTACAAAAACCATACGCGTATCCCCAGAGACACGTTCAGCCATTTTTTCCAAATCCACCGCGAGGTCTTTCAGAGAAACCTTAACAGGTCTTGCTCCAGCAGCCTGCACCATGATCTCATACATCAGAAACGAAGGAGATGGCATAATCACCTCATCGCCCTCTTGAAGAAACGTGCGAGCCAAGAGCTCTATGATCTCATTGGAGCCGTTTCCAAAAACTATCTCACTGCTTGAAACCTGGAGCTTTTCGCCCAACCGCTGCCTCAGCAGGTAGTTGTAGCCATCAGGATACCGATGAAGGTCCTTCAGCGCCTCCTTTATGGCCTCAACGGCCTTTGGGGATGGTCCAATGGGGTTCTCGTTGGAGGCAAGCTTGACAGAACCGCTGATGCCGTATTCTCGTTCGAGTTCTTCAATTGGCTTGCCAGGCACATAAGCCTTTAGTTTGGCGATATAGTCAGGCACTTTCATAAGAATCACCTTGATTTTAGCTCAAATAAATTTTAAGAATCTGTTGCTATCATAATTTTCCCGACTGAAAAAGAATTTTTCGCAACTAACCGCGCCAAAGCCAAAAGATATGAAAACGATTGAAACCGGTATTGAGAGGCTTATCGCTGACCCGCCTCGAATGCTTCAAGGAAAACGCCTTGGGCTCTTGTCAAACCCCGCCACGGTCGATCGAAGATTTCAGCACAGCCGCAGCTTGATTGAAAACCGTTTCCCCTGCCAGCTTAAGGCTCTTTTCAGCCCTCAGCACGGATTTTTTGCTGAAAAGCAGGACAACATGATCCCTACCGATAATCTGGTCGACCCGATTCTCAATATACCTGTCTTCAGCCTCTATGGCGAAACCAGAATGCCCACTAAGGCCATGATGGAATACATAGACACGCTCATTGTTGATCTTCAAGACGTTGGGACCCGGGTCTATACCTTCATCTATACCATGGCCTTATGCCTGCAAGCGGCTCGTTCTCATGGCAAGCAGGTCGTAGTGTTGGACCGTCCAAACCCCCTTGGCGGAATCCTCATAGAAGGAAATTGCTTGAAACCCGAATACAGCTCTTTCGTTGGGATGTATCCTATTCCAATGCGTCACGGCCTCACCATTGGCGAACTGGCCCTTCTTTTTAACAACCACTTCGAAATAGGATGCGAATTGACCGTAGTACCCTTGGCAGGATGGAAACGTGACATGCTTTTCCAGGATACAGGCTTGCCGTGGATATCGCCTTCGCCGAATCTACCCACCCTATCCTCGGCCATGCTATATCCTGGACAAGTCTTATGGGAAGGCACCAATGTCTCTGAGGGCCGTGGCACTACTCAACCTTTTGAGATCTTTGGGGCGCCTTTTTTTGATGTAGGTCGTCTTCAAGAAACGCTGACCAGCAAGAATCTCCCGGGTGTCCACGTTCGTCCCCTTGCCTTTGAACCCACGTCCAATAAGTGGACAGGAGAACTGTGTTACGGTTTTCAACTCCATGTTATCAAGCCCAAACTCTTCAGGCCCTACTTCACGACTCTGGTCCTTCTTCAGACTGTGGTTGCTCTTCACTCTGATTCCTTTCAATGGAAGTCGCCGCCGTACGAATACGAGTTTGAGAAACTCCCCTTTGACGTGATCACAGGAGATCCTGCGGTCCGAAGTGCTATAGAAGCCCTCGAACCTCTGGAAGCTTTGAGAGAGGGTTGGGAGGAAAATCTTGCGAGATTTGAGGAAATACGAAGGCCATATTTCCTCTATGAGTAAAGACGTTGGGCGCTTATGTAGGCCTTCCAGAAAAAAACGAGCCTATATAAAACACATAAGCCCCGCACAAAAAAAAGTACGGGACTTATGCGAATATATCCTTATTCAGCTTACTTTACTGTAATTATAGCTATTTTTTTGCTTTCTTTTCTTTTTCGCTTTTTAGCTCTTCGACCTCTTTCTTCAGGTCTTCGACCTCTTTCTTATAACTCTCCACATCTTCTTTGTTCACAGCAGGGGTTTCAAAACTTTCGTCTTTGCTTTTCCACGTGTCTTTAAGCTCGTCAAACCCCAAATAAATTGCTAGAGCACCCCCCGAAAGAAGGCCAAAAGGTATAGCTCCCGCCAGTAGCTGCAGGAAGGGTTTCCACCATACTGCCAGACCTATAATTCCTAAAACCGCCGCAGCCGCACCACCGATCAATGTCTTCATCTTACACCATCCTCCTTTTATTCAAATATTTTCTTCTTTGCTCATGTCAATACAAAAATCGCTCCATGCTTAACACAAGCCGCAAATCAAATCAAGCCCAAAATTTCAATCAAGGCTTTTTTCGCTCAAAAAGGGATATCACATTATTATTATTCGCATTGTCCTCTCTCTGGTTGGACCCGTCCTCGGACGGCAAAGAATCACGTTCTGGTTTGCAAGCTCCCATGACCCTTTCTAATCTGATCCTGGCGCCGTTCATCGTGAAAGTGTCGCCATTGATGTACTCTTCCCGCAGTATCCAAACAGCTTCCACAACAGGAACCTGCAAGATAAGCAACTTGACCTGGTACCAGTCCGCCTTGGAATCGGCGCAGATATCTTCGATGCGAGCAAAAAAGGCAGGGTGCTCTTCCTGGTAAATTAGGACAAGATCTCCAATAGTTGGCATATCAACTTTTCTATATCATACTATTTTCAAATTGACACGAGCAAAATTTGTGTTAATTTTTTGAGGTTATTCATTACCGTCAGTCCACAGGCAGGAATCTCATGGATTTTGTCCAACTCGTCAGGGGTAAAATAAGAAAATGGGTCGATGCATTTCTTCGTGGCCATCATGATCACTACACCTGTAGCCTGCCAAAAGACTGGGGGTGCTTTTCACCGTTATCCTTGATTTTGAAGTCGCTCTTCTCGCACGTCTCCACGAACTCGACGCAAACTGCCTTCTTAAAAACCCTTAAGGACGAATCGTTTATTGTCTATGTATCCAAGTATAAAAGCAACTTCGAGTACCTGTTCTATCATGTCAAATACAAAAGCAAAGGGCTCCCTTTCCCTCAATTCGGCTTTGATTACACTATATTGATCTGGCAGAGGCTCTCCAGGCTCATTCGCATTGCTCTTGCCCATCTAGATCACCTGCTCCGGCACAAGACTCTGCCCGACCCATATGTCTCAGGCTTTTTCAAACGTGAACTGGAGTCCGGCAAGGCGGCCTTCTTATCTCTGGTAGACCGCAAGGGATTTTACCACCGGTTTGTGAAGGCAAAGCGCGATCCTTTGGAGTATCTCATTGAACTTCAGCACGAGGTCTCGCGTCCAATCCATATCGTCCCCCAGTGGCTACTTTTCAGCAAGAAACCCCAGGATGTGCCATTAGGCCTTGTGGATATCTTCTTTGGCAGCGAGGAAAACCCCGGACGACTCCGACGGTGGATGGCAATACTGCGCACCCCTCAAAAAGCTTTTGTGGAGACTTCAGATCCATTGAATCTCTTGTCATTTGTCCAGGAAGCGGACAACCAGGAACGAAGCGCCCAACAACAGGCCTTTGTCCTTAGACAGAGGCTTCTGGATCAGATAAATCGCCACCGCCAGAGCATCACCGGACCGGTTCTCAAAACAAGGGTTGAACTAAAAGAGCTGGTCCTGAGAAACGAGCGGTTCCAGGATTTCATGAAAGGTTATGCCCAAACCGGCAAAAAAAACCTGGCAGACTTGCATAAGAAGGCGGATGAAGATCTAAATGACATCGCCGCTGATTACAGTCCCCACTTCATTCAGGCCATTAGCATGATCTTCGGCTGGATATGGAAAACCATGTTTGATGGCATTGTCCTCGACATGGAAGGCCTGAACAGAGTGAAAAGCGCGGCCACAAGGGCCCCGATTGTGTTTGTTCCTTGTCATAGAAGCCACTTTGATTACCTCATCCTTTCACACGTACTCATTACAAACAACATGCCTTGTCCGCACGTAACTGCAGGACAGAATCTGGCCTTCTGGCCCGTGGGGACCCTTTTCAGAAAAAGCGGGGCCTTTTTCATCAGGCGGTCTTTTCACGGCGCAAGGCTCTACGCACAGGTTTTTTCAGAATACGTGCGCATGTTAATCCAGCAGGGCTTTAACATTGAGTTCTTTATCGAGGGAGGCCGGAGTCGAACAGGAAAGATGGCTCTTCCAAAGACCGGGCTACTTACAATACTCATAGATGCTTATAAAACCGGGGCATGTCAGGATTTGATATTTGCGCCTGTCTACGTGGGATACGACCGCCTACTGGAAGAGAGCGCAATCTTAGGTGAGCTGGAAGGACGCGAAAAAAAGCAGGAAAGCTTTGCACAGTTGATCCGTGCGCGAAAACTCCTCAACAAAAGACACGGCCGGGTATATGTTCAATTTGACGAGCCGATATCTCTGAAGGCTTTGGTTTCTGAAGCCGGAAAATCACTCCAAGATATGGAGCATGCTGAATACCAGGCCTTGGGTCGCAACCTCGCCTACCGGATTATTAATGCTGTTAATCGCATCTCGGTGGTAACATCTCAGGCAATCACAGCCAGCGCCATTCTAAATTATCCCAAGCACAGTTTTACTCAAAGCGACCTTATGACTTGCGTGGAGACATATCTCAATTATCTGATTTTCCATAATGCACGCTTGTCGGAAAACCTCGATGATACCCTCCTTGGAATAAAGAATGTCTTGGCCATCTACAGCAAACGCAAGTTCGTAGAAAAACAAAAGATCAAAGCAAAGGACGAGCCGCCTCCCGCCGATCCAAGATATGTGGCATCTGAGAACAAGCGCATGAACCTGGAATACTACAAAAACAACTGCATCCATCATTTCGTGCCGGCCGCTTACACTGCCTTGGCAATCCTGTCCTATGATGCATTTCAATTCTCCGCATCGGCCCTGCATTCTGACTACAATTTTCTGCAAGAGTTCTTCAAATACGAATTTGCCTATGATGTGGAAAAGACGCCTGAATACATGGTCAGAAAAACCCTTAAGGCCTTCATTGATGACGCTATCCTTATGCCTCATCCCACGCTTCCTGATACCTACAATATTACCTCGGCAGGCCTGCGAAAACTGCTGTTTTTTGCAGGCTTTCTAAAAACCTATTTTGAATCGTACCGCGTCGTCCTTGATGTCCTGAAAGGCTATGGCCGAAGGGAACTGGCCAAGAAAGAGCGCATGAAAAAGATCAGGGCCCTTGGCGATCAATTGTACAAGCAACGGGAGGTTGAAAGAAGGGAGGCGCTTTCTCACATCAACTATGAAAATGGCCTGACGTTTTTCACCTTCAAAGGAATCCGGGGAAACGAAGATCAGGAAGGTATTGAATTCTACAGCCAAGTTATAAGGAAATATCTCAACTGCTTTATGGTTCAGAAATAGTGAAACAGTCGGTTCTTGCCAATTCAGAAACGCCCAGTCGGCGGGACAGAAGAAACCAGGTTGTTCTGGTTTAGGAAGCTAGAAAAACAACTTGAACATTTGCGCCATGTCATTTCGACCGCGCCGACTTCGCCATAGTCCGCCTGAGGCGGATTCAGGCTCCCACGCTCGCTAGACCCCCAGGTTGCACCCACCGTTGAAGCTCTAAGTCTTCAGGGCGGCCGGGCCGTTTACACCACGCATAGCTCGGTTGGTTACCTGCCCCGAGATGTGGCATCACTACGTATCCGACACGAGTCCGCCTGAGGCGGAATACGGCTGGACTTGACTTCGGCTGAGCTCAGTCGAGGCCTCACCAGCTGGATTGCAGCCTTGTCGGCTGCTCCGACGTCTATGATTTTATGCTTTACGTTGGCCGAAGAAGGTGATAATGACGAGGCATGCCAAGAAAAGCAAGGATAGACGCACCTGGGGCTTTCCATCATATCATCATTGCTTGAATCGCTGCCATTCACACCTTTCTCCTTGACAGGGTCGCTCGTTGTAATACAGATTGTGTTCATAACAAAACCGATTTAGGGAGGCCCGGATCATGTCAGATGAGGCATCCTATCTCAGGATCACAGTCGACAAAAGCCATATTATCAACATCGGGGAACGACTTTACGAACAAAGCATTGAACTGATCAGGGAGCTGGTCAACAATGCTTACGATGCAGACGCAACACGGGTGGATGTGACTGTTTCAGACAAGGAAATTGTCGTCGCAGATAATGGCGAGGGAATGGACATGGAGGGGCTCAAGCAGTACTTCAATGTCGGATCCGGCGAAAAGCTTGTGAATCCCCTGTCTCCACGATTCAAACGAGACAGAATCGGCCAATTCGGCATCGGCAAGTTCGCAAGCCTGGCCGCTGCTTCCCGCTTTGAGATCACCACGCAGAAAAAAGATTTCAGGGCCCGAGTCGTATTCGACAAGGCGCGCTGGATTGAAAAGGGTGACTCATGGAGGATTCCCCTCACTATCCTGGACAGGGATCCCAAAAGAGGCGATGGGACTACCGTTCGCCTGGTGGAGCTTAGGAGAGCCTTCAGGCCGGAGGACGTCACCCAGAGAATCGCCGAAGGCGTGCCCATACGCGCCAGGGACTTCTCTGTATACGTAAACGGATACGGGGTGACTCCCAGAACAATGACAGGCAACCGCATTCCCGTCATGCATGGCAACGAATTCGGCATCATCCATGGGGAGATCGTGATCCTTCCCGCTTATCGTGCCTCCAAGGATGACATGGGCATCGAGATCAAGGTGAAGGGAGTGACTGTTCGCAGAGAGCTATTCGAGATGGCTTCCTGGGGAAAAGCAGCAACACGCATTAGAGGCGAGATAAACGCCGATTTTCTCCCTTTGACGAGCGATCGATCCGGATTTATAGAGGATTCTCCGCAATACAAATCATTCCTCAAGGCCATGGATAAAACCATGGCAGAGGTTCGCAGAGCTTTCAAGCTGCTGGCCTCCCAGAGCGAAAATCGAAAGGTTAACCGCGCACTCAAGGAAGCTTTGCAGCGCGTACACCATGCTCTAATCCTCAACCCGGAGTTTTCCCCGTTCGGCGTTGTTCCCTTAGCCGAAGAAGGAATGCGAGGCGGGGGGGAAACAGGTGTCGAGACGCCTGTTAAGGAGAAAGAGCCCGACGGGATCGAGGTGGAAGACATAGAGGAGGAAAACACATCGCAGCCGGATGAGACGGATTCCGCATCAGAGGCCGGCGACGAGAAACCCAAGAAGGAGACTAAACCTTCTCTTAGGATCGCCACGCCCAACGCGGTGGTAAAAAGGCTCAAGTTCGGCGACGCCGGAGTGACCTGCTGTCTGGATCACCTGGGAGAAGACGGGCCGGAATGTATGACTGAGGGCACTATCGTCTATATCAATCGGGACCACCCTTTATACAAGCGGGAAGCCAGGAAAAAGGAGGCTCACATTCTAAATGTCGCTCGTCTCATTACCCAGGAAATATCACTGATGAAAGACCCTGAAAACCCCCGTGAGGCCTACAACCGTCAATCCAAATTGCTCCGTGACGCCTTCAAAGAGGATGATCATAAGAAAAGCGACACCGCTTGAACGCCTTGGACTTCAATTGCCAATATTTCAGCACAGTCCCCGCCTACCCTCCTTATTTCGGCTGGTTATCAGCCAGACGAGGGGACGGGCATAAATAAATAACTAAGTTGTTTTCTAAATCGGTGATTATTGTCCTTTCCGATTCTCTCCCCTCTTTTTACTGCATACCCCACCCCGGGTCGAGTCATTCCAAGCCGTTTAGCCAAATCATGCATCCCAGATCATCACCCACTATGTAAAGTTACTTATTAATTTATGCCCGTCCCCCCATTGCGTCTGTTGGGTCATACCCGAATCAGTAGCTTGGGGACGTCTATGATTTTATGCTTTACGTTGGGCGAAGAAGGTGATAATGATAAGACATGCTAAGAAAAGCAAGGATAGACGCACCGGAGGCTTGCCATTTCAGACTAGCATAACGCCGAATAGCATAAAATCATAGACGTCCCCAAAAAAACGGTGAGGACGAGCAGTTTACGGTGCAGGTACTGGAAGGATTCCAACTATGACCACACCTCTCAAAGACAAATATGAACTTGAAGTCATCCCCATCGCTATAGGCGGCAAAAAGCTTGATCTTTTTGGGTTAGCGAACTGGGACGTGTT
>Ga0209986_10000383_pt1 | contig 42153 bp, 39 predicted proteins | sample BlataG_FD_183168 | JGI IMG/M metagenome (GOLD analysis project Ga0209986, IMG submission 183168) | Deep subsurface microbial communities from Black Sea to uncover new lineages of life (NeLLi) - Black_00105 metaG (SPAdes) (version 2) | ecosystem: Environmental > Aquatic > Marine > Oceanic >... | reverse complement strand
CCTTCCCTCCAGTATCTAGGCTGTCCTACCTAGCATACCGGAAGTCTGTTTTTCATGTTCAGGTGGGTCCCTTTTCCGTTATCACTCTAGCTATGCCCCCTGGGCCCCTTTTACTTTAGCATTCACAAGGCCGTATCAAACGGTGCTACAACAAAACCCCTATCAAATAGATTTATTACAGTAGCATGCATATCTGGCGGTACAGGCATCAGAAATTCAGCAACTACAATAGAAGGTATCAAAACACGTATTCTATCTTCTTGTAATTGTCTAATGAATGATTTCGTGCGAGGTATCATATCTTCCTGCCCCGGGGTTGCCTGTTCCTTAACACCCCATACTAGAACGTGATTATCGAAACAAACCAAACTCATTCAGTTTTCGACTCTAGTTCCCTGATGTTGGAAATGTACTTTTTCACATCAGTTACATCACTATAATATATGCCTACGGCCTTAGCCAGCTGGTTCATGACATCTTCCAACGGTAGTTCCTCATAGGTTGTGACATCTTCTATAGTGAATTGTTCTAACTTTAATGATTCGGCATCCCATCGTGCCATTCCTAATAAACCAACAACAGTATAGAGTCTACTGCCCAGTTTCTGGGCTATATCTTTATTTGTATCACAAAATACTGTTTGCCCATTAACTAATTCCACCATAGCTCTTGGTTCTCTACCTCCTACTCTCACAACTTGCCCATATACTATAGTCTCCCCAGATAATCTAGCACGTCTTTCCAATGTGGTCTCTGGTGTAATTGTTGCTAAAACCTCGCGATGTTCGTTGCTAGTCACAAATTCAGCAATACATTGTTTCTTACGTGAGAATGATATTATTGTGTCAAGGGCATCAATAGAAGTTGTGGGCAATCCTTTGTAATCATTGGTTTCTATGGCTTCCCCAATGCTCCGAAATATAGGAAACACTATATTCTGAATAGGTGAAACAAATTGAAGTCCAATGCTCTCCGACTTAATATTCACAAAACCAATGATGACTTGTTCCTTGTCAATTTCAGGATGGTCACGGAAGACTTGAGATTCGACCATATTTTCTACGGCCTTGAGGATGTCTGCAATATCGCTAGCCTTAACAGAGTCTGGTTTGATACCTTCGCCTGAGAAGTTGACCTCTATGAGACTTTTTGAAAAAGCCCTGTTATTCATTTTAAACTTGCCCTCCTTTCATAGACATGTTAGAATATCTGTGATTGGAGGAGGCTAAACTACTCGCACTAGTTTAGACATACGGTAAGAAGAATATCAGTAGCTAACTTGGGACTGATATTAGCAGAAGAACCCTACTGTTACAAGTAGGGATTTCTTTTTGTACGAGGACAAGTACCCCAAAGTACCTAGATGATGCAAAATTTTCTTTCAATTTAACCGATTTACTATTGACAGATACTTGAGCGGTATAGTATAAAATAATTAGTTTAAGCAAGAGGGAGTGAACCGTGAACAAGTTAAGCCTAGAACGCAAAGCTCAAGTAATCAAAGTCCTCTGTGAAGGCAACTCGATACGCAGTACCGCTCGCATAACCGGTACTGCTATTAACACTGTGATCAAATTGCTCAGGGAAGTTGGCGCTGCCTGTTTAGAATATCAAGATAGGACGCTACGCAACCTCAAGAGTACGAAAATCCAATGCGATGAAATCTGGTCATTCTGCTATGCCAAACAGAAGAACATTCCCCAGACACATGGGGGCGAGTTCGGATACGGCAATGTGTGGACATTCGTTGCCCTAGATGCTGACAGCAAACTGGCACTGACATGGCTCGTCGGTCTGCGTGAACCAGAATATGCCCTAGAGTTCCTAAACGACGTTAAGGAACGTCTATCGAATCGTGTCCAGTTAACCACCGATGGTCACAGGATGTACTTCTATGCGGTGAAAGCTGCCTTTGGTATTGATATAGATTATGCTATGTTAGTTAAGTACTACGGGAATGAACCTACTGAGGCCGGACACTATGGCCCACCAAAATGTACTGCGGCCAAGGCGAAACTGGTTCAAGGCTCACCTGACATGTACGAGGTGTCCACTAGCTATGTCGAACGACAGAATCTTACAATGAGAATGAGTATGAGGCGGTTTACGAGACTAACAAATGGCTTTTCAAAGAAGATAGAGAACCACATGTACGCTCTTGCTCTCTACTTTATGTATTACAACTTCGCTCGTCCCCATAAATCATTAGCGAATCCCTATCCGAGAACCCCTGCAATGGCATCGGGAATAGCTAATCACATTTGGACAGTAGAAGAAATAATCAGTTTGGTTTGAAAATGATACACTACCCGCTTTCGTGTATTTGGTCAACTACTCAGGAGGAAAACCTTGCTCCCTTTCGATTTTCTCCAGTTTTGCCAGGCTGAGTAACAGTCTCTTAACGCCAACTCCTTCGAAGGCCACGGTAATCTCCTGATCCCCCCTGCTAGGAGAGCAGCTTGCCACTATGCCATTGCCAAATTTGCTATGATGAACCCGGTCCCCCTCTTTCAAGTTCAGAGTGTCAGGGGAATAGAGCGGAGGCTGTGAAGATATACCAACTAAGGGACTCAAGCTTTCCTCCCCCCAAATCCCCTTGGTTGTCACCAGACGTGGCGAGATGTCCTGAAGAAAGCGGGATGGCAGGTTAGCTGAGCCACCAAACAGGCTGCGACGGTGGCTACGCAGGAGGTAAAGTCGCCTCTGTGCCCGAGTTACTCCAACATAGCAAAGGCGACACTCTTCTTCCATCTCCGCAGGGTCGTCAAAAGCCTTCCTGTAGGGGAGAACGCCTTCCTCCATGCCCACGATAAAAACAACAGGGAATTCCAAGCCCTTAGCCTGATGCAAAGTGGTCAGAGTAACTGCATCAGCTTTTCCATCCAGTTCATCTATGTCCGATACCAGGCTGACTTTTTCCAAGAAGGCATCCAAAGCATCTTCAGGGCTAAGGTCGTTATATTCTGAAGCAACGCTTCTTAACTCCATTACATTTTCCCACCTCTCTTCTGCACTCTCTTTACCTAGGATATATTCCTTATATCGGGTAAGCTCCAATATCCCATCCAACAATTGAGCCGGATTTAGCTCCTGGCTCTTCTTAGCGATCTCATTGATGAGGGCAACAAATCCAGCTAAAGCTCGAGCAATGCGTGGGGAGACAGTTTCCCTCTCCGCTGCCTCGTTTGAGGCATCATAAAGGGAGACATTGTTGTCCTTCGCCCAAACCTGAAGTTGGCTGATTGTCCGTGCCCCAATGCCTCGCCCAGGGACATTTACCACCCGCTTCAGGCTCAAATTATCGTGTGGGTTGCGAATGAGTCTGAGGTAGGCGATGATATCCTTAATCTCCTGCCTCTGATAGAAGCGGGTGCCACCAACAAGCTTGTACGGCAGCCCATAGCGTATGAAGGTTTCCTCTAATGCCCGTGACTGAGCATTCACCCGGTACATCACAGCGCAATCTTTCAGCGACATTTGCTCCCGCCCGAGCAACTCCTCTATTTCCTTCAACACAGATTGTGCCTCCTCTTCCTCAGTGTAGTTCTCAATCACAGTCACCGGGGCGCCCAGTTCGTTGTCCGTCCAAAGAGCTTTGGGTTTGCGCTGCACATTTACGGAGATTATGTCAGAGGCTACCTCCAGGATAGTCTTGGTGGAACGATAGTTCTGCTCTAGAAGCACTACTTTGGCGTCAGGGTAGTCCTTCTCAAAGCTCATAATGTTGCGCAAATCGGCAGACCTCCAGGAATAAATGGACTGGTCTGGGTCACCAACAACGCAGATATTGCGGTGTTTTCCTGCCAATTGCTTTATCAGCACATACTGGACAAGGTTGGTGTCCTGGAACTCGTCAACCAATATGTGCAAATAGCGCGATTGATATCGGTCAAGGATTTCGGGATGATTATTGAACAGCTGTGCTGCCTTCATCAACAAATCATCGAAATCCACCCCCTCACTCTGAGTGAGCAGTTGCTGATAGCGTTCATATACCCTCTGAACTATCTCTTCAAAATAGCTCTGGACCTGCTGATTATGGTCTTTGGGAGTAAGAAGACGGCTTTTAGCACCACTGATTGCTGATTGTAAAGCACGAGGAGAGTATCGCTTGGGGTCAAGATCTAGCTCTTGCAGACTCTGTTTTATCAAATTCAATTGATCTTCGCTATCGTAGATAACAAATCTAGGGCTGAGCCCCATAGCTTCACCTTCACGGCGCAGAATTCGGGCGCAGATAGCATGGAAGGTGCCCAAGGTTAGAGCCTCAAATCCCTGCCCCAAAAGCTGTTCTAACCTATCTCGCATCTCACGGGCAGCTTTATTGGTGAAGGTAACCGCAATAATACGATGGGGATTAACACCGCGCACTTTCACCAAGTAAGCAACCCTATGAGTGATTACTCTGGTCTTGCCGCTGCCCGGTCCGGCTAAGATGAGCAAAGGTCCCTCATTGCTTTCTACGGCTTGCCTTTGGGACGGGTTGAGGCTCGCCAAAATCTCCATAACTCAAGAGGGCATTATAACAACAGGGAGGAAAAGCTCCAATCTTGACAGCGTTTGTGAGAATGATAAACTGTGTGTATAAGAAAACGACAAGTCAGAAGTCTACGGAGGGCTAGTAAAGTGGATTTTGAACTAACAGAGGCCCAGAAGATGCTTAGAGATGGTGCCAGAGAGTTTGCGCGGGGGGAATTCAGTGCAGAGTATGCCAGAAAATGCGATGAGGAACATATCTTTCCCAGAGAACTTGTCAGGAAAGCTGGCGAGCACGGCTTCATTGGAGCTATTTTCCCTGAGGAATATGGCGGGCAAGCGTTAGGATGGTTTGACTTTTCTTTAGTTTGCGAAGAGTTCTGTAAAGCTGACTCTACACTTTCAGCGCCAATCCTTTCATCTGGCTTTGGAACCGAGCAAATTTACCTGTTCGGTACTGAGGAACAGAAAAGAAAATATATGCCAAAGATCACAACTGGAGAATGGATTTCTTGTGGAGCATATACGGAACCTGAAGCAGGTAGCGATGCCGCAGCTATCAGGACAACAGCGGAAAGACAGGGTGATGAATTTGTAATAAATGGCACGAAAACGTTTGTCACAAATGCTGGCGTTGCAGATTTCGGTGCCATATCATGCGTAACAGATAAGAACGCTCCCAGATATCGGAATATGAGCATTATCCTTGTGGACGATTTGCAGAATAGGAAAGATGTGCAGATAGCCGATCTAGGCAGAAAAATGGGCATAAACGCTTCGCTTACAGGTGAAATGGCATTCATCGACTGTCGGGTTCCTGTATCAAACCTCGTCGGAAAGGAAAACAACGGATTTATGCAGGCAATGACTTTCTTTGATGTGACGAGGATTATGGTGGCGGCGATGTCCGTTGGTATCGCACTAGGCGCGTACGAGAGGACATTGGTATACATAAGAAAGAGAAAGCAATTCGGTCAGGCAATCGGAGCGTTCCAGGCAACCCAATTCAAGATTGCTGAAATGGCAACAAAGATCGAGGCGGCAAGAAACCTGGTGTATAAGGCGGCGTGGTTCATCGATAAGGGCCAGCCTGATGTAATTCTATCGTCAATGGCAAAATGGTTTGCAGCTAGGATTGCAGTGGAGGTGTGTGATGAGGCGATACAATTACACGGCGGATATGGATACATGTGCGACTTCGACGTCGAAAGATTTTACCGGGACGCCAAAATCCAGGAGATATATGAGGGAACGAAGGAAATAGAGAAATACACCATGGGGAGAGCCATTATAGGGAAGTTATGAGCAGTATAGCTTGCTTGGGCTGATGTGCTGGTCGATGTTGATTTCTCTTTATGTTGAGAGTGCGGCAGCTTGGAAGCCTAGCCTGGGGGTGACACCGAGCTTGGCTCGGACAGGATAGCTAAAGCAATAGCAACTTAGACAAATTCAAAAAGGGAGGGAAGATGGAATACTTAGAGGACCAAGAAGAAAAGAGGATGCAAGCCCTGGAGCCCGGTGATAAATTTACCACCAGGTGGGGGCCGGTGAGCGAAGGGATGATTGATTGCTTCGTTCGTCTCATTGGCCTGGACCACCCACTTTTCCTTAGCGACGAATATGCCAAGAAACTGGGTTTCAAATCACGTGTGTCAACCGGGATACTGACCTTTGGCTACATGATGGGGTTGCTTTACAAGGCTGGATTGCTACGTGATGGGATATATATGGGAACAGATAAATGTACTCATAAGCTTCCAGTCTTTCCCGGAGACATGATTAGAGGTGAGATCGAACTACTCGACAAAAGGGCAACCTCGAAGGGAGACCGTATTGTGCTCCATTATCATTGGCAGGTTAGAAATCAAAACGATGAAATAGTGAGCGACGGGATAAATACTTGCATGTTCCCGGCGACCTGGTAGCTAGCAGGCAATGTCACAACTTAGCTTGTGGCAAAGCAGAAATGGACGCTTTGAGGTGCTGGGCAAGTACAAGGGGATGGCCAAATCCGGCGAAATTGTAATAGTCTAGAACAAAGGAGGAGAAATGAAGAAAGGATTGATGACCGTGCTGGTGCTGTGTGTGCTAGCTCTGGTGGCAATTCCTGCCTGCGCACCAGCAGAACCTCAGGTGGAAACGATAAAGATAGGAGTTATCGGCCCAATGGCATTTGTCCAAGGGGAACACCATTGGCATGGCGCGGAAATGGCGCGGGACGAAATAAATGAAGCCGGCGGCATAAAGGTGGGAGAGCTGATGATGCCCATAGAGTTGGTTAAGGCCGATTCAAATGAGATTCTTAGCGTCCCCGACGCCGCGGCGGCAATGGAAAAGGCCATAACGGTTGATAACGTTGACTTCTTGGTTGGCGGCTTCAGGACGGAGGCAGTTCTTCCCATGCAGGATATTGCCATGGACAATCAAAAGATTTTCCTGGGCTGTGGTGCCTCCCATCCAGAGCTATGTGCGAGGGTGGCACAGGACTATGATAAGTACAAGTATTGGTTCAGAGTCACGCCCATAAATGCTGAGTACCTCGCCCAGGTCAATTTCCTTATTCTGGGAATGGTCATAAGCGTGGTGAAGGACGAGCTTGGGATTGAGCAGCCAAAGGTAGCCCTACTGATGGAAAAGGCGGTGGCGGCAGAGCCCTTAGTCCAGGCTGCTCACATGTACCTTCCGGCAATGGGTGTCGAGATTGTCGGGGAGTGGAGGCCATCTCCTACGGCCACCGATGTGACAGCCGAGTTGTCAGCGATAAAGGATGCCGGGGCTCAGATAATCTTGACTTATCTCTCTGGGCCGGTGGGGATTCCCTATGCTAAGCAATGGGGAGAGCTCGAAATCCCGGCAGCTTCGGTAGGGATTAACGTAGAAGCCCAGAAGATGGGCTTCTGGAACGCCACTCAGGGGAAAGGCAACTATGAGCTAACCATGAATATGTACGCTCGCGTGGAACAGACAGATAAGAGTATTCCCTTCTATGACAAGTTTGTCGCGGAGCGTGGCGAGTTTGCTACCTACAATGCGGGCACTTACGACGCCATATACATAGCAAAAGAAGCCATTGAAAGGGCAGGTACGCTGGATTCCGATGCTGTTGTCGCTGAACTGGAACAGACGGATTATCTCGGAGCCTCTGGCAGAATGGCATTCATGCCAAACGATACGGCTGTCCCCCACGATATAGTGTGGGGCCCTGGGTATATAACTGCCCTTGGAACTCAATGGCAAGATGGTGAGCTGGTATGCGTTTGGCCTCCGCTAGGGGAAGCATGGGAAGGGATAACCTACGAAGGCACTGTAGCCTACGAGCTCCCACCATGGGTAATAGACTATTGGAAAGCTGACTAATATACTGCAGTTTACCCCACTTGAAGGACATGGCTTTTTGAGCCTTAAGTGGGGTAATTTTTTGCCACACAACCATGTTTGAAGCGATCTTGATTAACGGAGCGATGCTTGGGGGCATATATGCCCTTCTGGCACTGGGGTTTTCTCTTATCTTTGGAGTGGCCAAGATAATAAACCTGGCTCATACCGCATTCTATATGCTGGCAGCCTATGCCATATTCACATCTGCTCATCTGCTTGGCCTAAGCGCTATCCCATCAATTGCTCTGTCAGTAGTCCTTACCACCCTCATAGGAATAGGCACTTATAAGCTATTCATTGAGCGAGTACGAGAGCACGAAACCACGGTGTTAATATTAACTCTAGCCTTAGCCTTAGTTTTTCAGGAATGCATGCTCTTGGCATTTGGCGGTCATTTCCTTGGGGCTCCGAGCTTCGTCTCAGGGTACGTGGAACTGCTCGGCGTCAGGGTCTCAAATCAACATTTGCTGACATTCGGAGTTGTTTTGGCGTCTCTGTTTGGTATCTGGGTGCTGCTATCGAAATCCAAATTGGGGATTGCCATTAGAGCCGTAGCCCAAGATCGAGAAATTGCCAATTTGATGGGAATAAACGTGGGAAGAATGTGCCTAATGACTATGGCTATAGCAGTAGCGATGGCAGCGATTTCTGGGGCAATGGTAGCGCCGATATTTGTTCTGGAACCCCGCATGTGGATGTACCCGCTCATAATGATCTTAGCTGTCGTCGTTTTGGGGGGGTTAGGAAGCATTAAAGGAAGTGTTGCCGCAGCTTTTATTCTGGCGTACACCGAGACCCTTGTTGTTTTCTTGGTTCCCGTAGGCTCCTTTATAAAGGGAGCGGTTGCCCTCGCAGTCATGGTAGCGGTGCTTTTGATAAGACCAGAGGGTCTATTTGGCGTGGCTTTTGAGGAGGAGAGACTGTAAGTGGAAGGTCACGCGTGGCGGCTATATAAGAGCTTTCAAGGGGAGATATTAGCTATTCCTGGAAGGGCAATAGCTTTCTTTTTCCTTTTGTCCTTGTTTTTTGTCCCTCTTGTAACGGGAAACCCTTATGTCCTGCGCATTTTCATTTTCGCCAATATATTTGCTATCTACGCTGCCAGTTGGGACCTTTTGTCTGGTTTTACGGGGCAGATGAATTTGGGCCATGCCACCTTTTTTGGAGTGGCCGCCTATACCGCAGCTCTACTAAACCTAAATCTCGGGTTACCGCCAGAGGCAACAATACCCATTGGAGCCCTGGTTGCCGTTTTGGCAGGACTAATTGTAGGAATACCGGCTCTAAGGCTAAGAGGGCACTACTTAGCTCTGGTTACCTTGGCTTTTCCCATAATCCTAACGGGGATTGTATTTGCCTTTCCTGACTTCACTGGTGGTGAGCTAGGTCTCTATGGAATATCTCCCCTCTCAGATTCACGGGTATGTGTCTATTACCTTTCGCTGGTTGTCATGATAGCCTCAGCGCTCATAATGTGGAAACTCACCGACGCGAAAAGCACATTTGTCAGAACTGGGCTTATTTTTCATGCTATTCGAGAAGATGAGATTACGGCCCGAGCCTCAGGAATTAATACGACAAAATACAAGCTGTTGGCTTTTTCCATAAGCGGATTCTTTGCGGGAGTCGCCGGAGGCTTGTCGGCTCATTTCATAGGGATTGCTGGCCCTTCCAATTTTGCACTTCTTTTCTCATTTCAGCCAATCATATGGACGATTTTTGGGGGGATCGCCACCATCTATGGACCAATAACAGGCGTTTACATCCTATTTCCTCTTATGGAGTCTTTGCGTGTCGTTCCTGAGTTGCGAATGTTAATCTTTGCCCTTATCGTGATATTCGTTCTTCTCTTCATGCCAGAAGGGCTCACTACTCGCCTCCGGGATAAGATTGAAATAGAATGCCCCAGATGTAAGCTAACTAATATCGCAACTCGCCGGTACTGTAGAGCCTGTAACGCCCCCTTGCGTTTAGAAGGAAGGTATTCATAACCCCAGATATGTCTTTCTTATGAGCTCGTCTTTAAGCAGCTCTTCAGCCGTTCCTCCAGCGATCACCCTTCCCCGAGAAAGGACATAATTTCTGCTGGCCAGGTCGAACGCGAAACCAACATCTTGTTCCACCAGGAGGATTGTGATGCCCGATTCATAGATTTCTTTTACTCGTTTGAACAGATCGTCCTTTACCTTGGGGGCAAGCCCGGTTGAGGGTTCATCAATGCACAGAAGCCTAGGTTGGTGCATCAATGCCCTTGCAATAGCAAGCATTGTGCGCTCCCCACCAGATAACGTTCCCGATGTTTGATTCCTTCGCTCTTTCAATACTGGAAATAGTTCATGGACCTTCTCCAGATTTCTCGACATCTCTTTTGGGTCCTTGCAAAGGTAAGCGCCAGCTTTCAGATTATCCGTGACCGTCATCTCACGAAACGGCCTCCCTCTTTCCGGGCAGAGAATCAAACCTTTTCTCACTATCTGATGGGCCGGCAGCTTGTCTATCCGCTCTCCGTCAAACGTAATGCTACCTTGCAAGGTTATGTTTGCGAGTTCTTTCCTCATCCCTTTTGTTATCTCCCTTTCCCAGTTTATTAACCCTGCTATAGTGCGGAGCAAAGTCGTCTTTCCGGCACCGTTTGGGCCTACGATACCCACCAATTCGCCACTATCCACCCCCAAACTTGTTTCATTTAGTATCATGGCGGTATCATAACAAACGGTTACATCTCTTAGCTCAAGAAGCAACTCCGGTTACCTCCCTGCCGGTGTAGGCTTCAATTACCTTCTCGTTCCTAGCTATCTCCTCAGGAGTGCCTTCGGCAATAATTTCTCCGAAGTTGAGCACGATCACCCTATCGACTATTCTCATGAGTTCCATCAACTTATGTTCCACAATAACCATAGCTGCCCCTTCACTGTGTAGCCTGCCAAACCTTCCCCCGGTATGCAGTCTCTTCATCGATCTCGCAAGCAGCTCTGTTTCGGCAGGATTTAGGCCGCCAAATGGCTCATCCAGCAAAAGCAAATCAGGCTCAGTGGCAATCGCTCTGGCTATTTCCAAGCGCTTTAGGTCCCCGTGAGATAGAACAGAGGCTCGTTCCAGTGCCAGGTCACCAATCCCTGCAAACTCCAAGGCATCTCGTGCTTTTACCTCCACCCTCTTAACCCATTCCCCTCTCTTTGCTGCCCTCGGGGAAAGACAGGCTACCATAACATTGGCAATACAGGGCAAGCGCCGAAAGGGCTTCACAACTTGGAATGTCCCTGCTATTCCCTTGTCAACGATGTACCAAGGTCGGCGTCCAGTGATGTCATCACCTCTAAATCTCACCTTCCCAGCATCCGGCTTCAGTATTCCGGTTATGAGGCGTATCAAAGTAGTCTTTCCTGACCCATTCGGGCCTATTAAGCCAACAATTTCGGCCCTACCGATTCGGAAGCTGACGTTGTTAACCGCTACGATGCCTCCGAAGCGCTTGGTCAGTTTTTCAACCTCAAGAAAGGGCAACTGCATCTTACCCCATTTCCTCCCTTAACTCTCTGCGAGATACTTTGCCGACGTCTGTTTTTGGGATTTCGCCCCTGAATTCCACAATTCTGGGAACTTTGTAATGGGCTAATCTCTCCTTACAGTAACTGATAATCTCCTCTTCGGATAATTTTCCCCTTGCCTCAGCCTCAAGGACTATCGCCGCTTTGATATTCTCTCCCACCCTGGGGTCACGAACTCCAATGACCCCTGCTTCTTTAATCTTGGGGTGGCTCGTCAAAACCTCCTCTATTTCGCGGGCAAAGACTGAATAACCTTTATATTTAATCAAGTCCCTCTTCCTATCGTAGAAATGAAAATAACCCTCCTCATCCATGCTCCCTAAATCACCGGTCCTAAACCATTTCTCGCCCTCTATGTCCACCAACTTCTCGCTTGTCTCCTCGGGGTTTTTCCAATATCCTTTCATTACCTGTGGACCCTGAATCACAATCTCGCCTATCTCCCCAAGAGGAAGGAACTCTTCCTTTTCAGGATGAACGATTGCCGCCATAGTACTAGGCACAGGCACACCAAATGAACCGATCTTCCTTCTTCCCTTCGGGTTGGAATGAGTTATGGGACTGGTTTCCGTTAACCCGTAGCCTTCGTTTATCTCGACGCCTGTCCGCCTCTCAAAACCCTTAGCCGTATCCTCAAGAAGGGCATCAGCACCAGAAACAAGAATCTTGAAGCGTTTCCAATTCACTCTGCCAGTCTTATCATGATCTTTGAGGACATCGTACAGGGTGGGGACGCTATAGAATGCTGTTGCTCTATGACTCTCAATAGCGCCTAGAATGTCGTCCACGTCTGGGGTGGTAAATAGCACAAGGGTGTAGCCCCGTACCAATCCGCCGAGCATGACCACCACTTGCCCATAAATGTGATAAAACGGCAAATAGGCTATCACCACCTCTTTGCCTTCTTCAAGAACTCGTGACCAAAAGGCTTGACCTTGTGCCTCATTGGCAACCAAATTGTAATGAGTGAGCATAGCACCTTTAGGCAGCCCTGTTGTGCCCCCGGTGTAAGGGAGCACAGCCAAATCTTCCCGAGGATCGATCTGGATTTTCGGTGGATCTGGCGGATACTTTTTTATTAGGCTTTGAAATTGATAGAATCCCTCTCTTTCAAAGATCTTCGTGGATGGGACTTCCATTTTCTTATATACACTTCTAACCACGGTCTTCGCCATGAACTTCTTTAGCGCGGGCAGGTATTCTCCGATACCAGTTAAGATGACAGTCCTTAACCCGACTCCCGCTTTCTCAACACAGTCATAGAGTAGATCCTGGCAAACGATCACTTTGGCTTCGCTATCTTCAATTTGATGCTTGACCTCCCTACTGACATAGACAGGGCTAATTGGCGTCAAAGTAGCTCCTACTTTTAGCGCTGCAAAGTAAGCTATGATGAATTGGGGGCAATTCAAAAGATATAGAGCAACCTTATCACCCTTCTTAACCCCCAAATCGAATAGGGCAGCAGCAAACCTATCGACATGGTCTCTTAACTCGGAATACGTTATCTTCCTGCCATAGAATATCACTGCAGTTTTATCTCGCCATTTCTCCACCGCTTCGTCGAAAACCTGTGGCAGAGATTTCTCTGGGATATCGATTTCCGCAGGGATTCCTTCAGGATAATACTTAAGCCATGGCTTCTGTTCATATTGAACCCTAGCCTCCATAATCCCGCCTCCTCGTTTGTTTCATCAATTCATAATAGCACAATAATTTGGTTTTGACTTTTAGGAACCCGCTGCCGCCGTTCAGAGAAATAACAGATACGGCGCAAGACCTAGTCAAATTGAGGAAGAAGCGCAGTAAGGAACTCATGAGCGGGGCCGGGGCGGGGGGTTAGGGCTGTTAGCTTATTATGCCGCTGACACAGCAGCATTCAGTAGGTAGAAATGGGTTCTTTGTCTGTAATGACCTTCGTGGTTGTGGCCACTTGATGGCGAATATGCTTGGGCATAGTGAACATGGCCTGGTGAGTAAGGCCATCGTAGGATTTTGGCTCTTTCAATAGCCTGGCTGAGATTCTAACATCGATCTCCTCAGGTGTTAACTTAGTGGGGTCAAGGCTTTGGGAGGCGGAGATAAATCCCCACAGGCTAGCAAAGGACGGGATGTGGGCTTGATAAGGACGAACTATAGGGAAAACGGATTCCAAGGTGCTTGCAATAGCAGCGAAATTTTGCAAATCAGTCCAGCCAGCAGGCTCAGCCTGGACAGACATAATGCCATCGCCCTGCAGCTTTTGCTTGACTGCCTGATAGAACTCCCGGGTATACAGTAAACGGCATGGCCCCTGTGCCAGAGGGTCAGCCAAGTCGATGATGATAACATCAAATGTATCCTTGCTTTCCTCTAGGTATTTCCTGGCATCAGCGAAATGAAGTTCTGCCCGTGGGTCATCGAACGAATTCTGGTGAAAGGAAGGCAGCAACCTGCAGCAAATATCTACTACCTCTTTATCAATATCCACCATGACTGCCTTTTTGACCGCCTTGTGTGCCAGCACCTCTCGGAGGGTAGCACCCTCACCACCACCGGCGATGAACACCTTCTCCGGATTGGGATGAGTGAGCATAACCGGATGCACTAAGGCTTCATGATAGATAAACTCGTCCTTCTCACTGGATTGAATTTTGCCATCGAGGATGAGACAGATACCGAAGCTGCCAGTGTCGATGATATCTACAGACTGGAACTCAGTTCGCCACGAATACGCCACCTCCTTAATACTATGTAACATAGTAATGTCAGGGCTGATATAGTCATGAAACCATTTATGTTTATCAGGGTCGCTATCTTTCATTTCGCCACATAGCTAACTTGGCTATCTTCTACCATTCCCCTTCGGATCTCGATCAAGGAGTGATTCTTGGATTGCAACTGCTGTACTATTAGCCTAGCTGCCTCCTCGGGCTTCACAGTGTCTCCACAGGTGAAGACGTCAACGGCTGCATAGCCATATTCGGGCCAGGTGTGAATGGCAATGTGCGATTCAGCAATATTAACCACTCCACTTACTCCATACGGGGAAAAACGGTAGAAGGACTCTCCTACCACCGTGGCGCCACATTGAATGGCAGCCTCATGGAGACATTCTTTGATGAAATCTAAGTCATTTAGCACCTCCTTATCGCAGTCTTTCAATTCTAGTAGCAGATGTCTTCCCAGCGCATACAAATCACCTTCCCCCTTTAGATTTTTTACTACCGCCTTTTGGGCAGCAAAGCGCATTCTATATCATATGGCCTGCTATTATCAATACTTCTATAGCTGTTTCTGCTAAAATATCACTTCTAGGCTCATGCCTGAAGAAGAACGGCTGGTTACTGTCTGTACTGCTAGGCAAATAGAGGCGCAAGTAATCAAAGGGCGGTTGGAGAACGAAGGTATCCCAGTTCTTCTGTCTTACGATAGCGCTAGCTTAGTCTATGGTTTTACTGTTGATGGCTTAGGCGAGGTAAAGATAATGGTGCCAGAGCATCTGGCTGAAGAGGCAAAGGAGATACTGGGAACCTAGCTTATGACTTCAAGATTAGAGCGCATAATTGGGCAGCGCTTGCAGAGCCTGAACAGGCTTCGAGCTTGTGGCGTAAACCCTTATCCCCATTCTTATCATCCAAGCCACACTGCCGCAGAGGCAATAACCTTGTTTGAACAAGGGAAGAGCTCAGAGGCTATGTCTCTTGCCGGGCGAATTATGGCCAGACGCAAGATGGGCAAAATAACGTTTCTTGATATTCGCGATGCCTCCGGCAAGATACAGCTTTGTTTCCGCCAGGATATTCTTGGCCCACAAAGGTATGAATTTCTCCAAGAAATTGATATTGGTGACATCGTAGGAGTGAAAGGCGAACTTTTCCGAACAAAAGCAGGTGAGACCAGCCTTGATGTTTCCGATTACACCATGTTGTGCAAATCGCTTCGCCCTTTGCCCGAGAAATGGCACGGGCTCGTGGATGTGGAAAAGAGGTACCGCCAGCGATATCTCGACCTTATTTCCAATCAAGGAGCGAGAAACATCTTTATCCTGCGCAGCCGAATTATCACAGCTATAAGAGACTTTCTGGATAGCCGTGGCTTTATGGAAGTGGAGACTCCAGTGTTCCACTCACAGGCTGGAGGAGCATTAGCTTCTCCCTTCCTCACCCACCATCACGCGCTTGATGAAGGCCTTTACTTACGCATTGCCCTGGAGCTCCACCTCAAGAGATTGATAGTGGGCGGCTTTGAGAGGGTTTACGAAATAGGGCGTGCCTTCCGCAACGAAGGCATATCTGTTAAGCATAATCCAGAATTCACTTTGCTCGAGTGTTATCAGTCCTATAGCGACTACAATGATATGATGGGTTTAGTTGAGGAAATGGTTTCTCACATCGCTCGGGAGGTTCTGGGCGATATGAGGATCCAAGTTGATGAGAACGGCATCGATCTTGCCCCTCCGTGGCAAAGGCTTTATCTGCGCCAGGCAATCCAAGATTGCTGTGGTATTGATTTTGAGAATCATCCCGATACTCTCTCGTTAAGATCACGGATGGAGGAGATGGGACTGGAAGTTGACCCTGCCAAGGAGCGAGGGAGGCTCATAGACGAATTGATTTCCACCTTTGTTGAGCCAAAGCTTATCCAGCCAACTTTTCTCCTCGATTATCCCGTGGAAATGTCGCCCTTAGCCAAGAGGAAGAGGGACGACGACCGCCTCGTAGAAAGGTTTGAGGTGTTTGTTAATGGTATGGAGATCGCCAACGCCTTTACTGAGCTCAATGACCCTTTGGAACAGAGGGAACGCTTCGGCCAGCAGCTAGAAGAACGGGGTGAAGAAGTAGAGATCGCTGATGAAGACTTCTTGGAGGCCTTGGAATATGGAATGCCGCCTACGGGTGGTCTAGGGATGGGCATTGACCGCCTGGTAATGCTGCTCACCGGGCAAAGCTCCATACGTGAAGTCATCCTTTTCCCCCAACTAAGGACAAAGCCAAAGTCCTGAGCGAAGAGAAGGAACCAATGCTTGACATTAGACTCATCCGTGAAAACCCCGAACTGGTTCGCCAAGCATTGAGCGAAAGGAGCGATACGATCGCTCTTGCCCCCATTATTGAAGCCGATGGCCATTATCGTAGCTTGCTTCATGACGTGGAGCTGCTTCGTGCTCAACGCAACGAAGGGAGTAAACGACTAGGCAGCCTCAAGGAGAAGCCACCTGAGCTCATTGCCGAGATGCGCCAATTGGGAGATAAAGTATCTAGTATCGAACAGGAAATTGGCCAGGTCAAATCCAACCTTGAGGACTTGCTACTTGATTTGCCTAACATTCCCCATCCGAGTGTTCCTCAGGGCAAAGATGAGGGGGATAACGTTGTGGTACGCACCTGGGGTGAGCTTAGGGAGTTCTCTTTCAAGCCATTGCCTCACTGGGAGCTTGGGGAAAACCTAGACATCATCGATCTTCACAGAGGAGTAAAGCTGTCAGGAACTCGGTTCTATGTTCTTAAAGGGTTGGGGGCAAAGCTTCAGCGTGCCCTTATCTCTTTTATGCTTGATTTGCATGTAAACGAGCATGGGTATGAGGAGATTTACCCGCCTTTTATGGTGAAGAGGGAGTGTATGATAGGCTCGGGAAACCTGCCCAAATTCGGCGATAATCTATACCACGATGATGAGGATGACTTTTGGTTCATACCTACGGCGGAGGTGCCCCTGACTAACCTTCATCGGGACGAGATACTGGACGTGACCAGCCTGCCCCTTTACTATGTTGCCTGTAGTGCTTGCTTTCGCCGCGAGAAGATGGCGGCGGGGAAGGACACCCGTGGCATTAAGAGAGGGCATCAGTTCGATAAGGTGGAGCTTTATAAGCTTGCTAAGCCTGAGACATCCGACCAAGAACTGGAGAATATGGTGACTGATGCTGAGGATGTCTGCCAAAGGCTGGCTATACCTTATCGTGTAGTACAGCTATGTACTGGCGACCTCGGCTTCGCTGCCTGCAAGACATATGATATCGAGATGTGGGCTCCCGGCTGTGCTGAATGGCTAGAGGTTAGTTCTTGTAGCAATTGTAGCGACTTTCAAGCGAGGCGGACCAACATCCGCTATCGCCCTGAGCGCGGTGCCAGACCCCGCTTTCTTCACACGCTTAACGGCTCAGGGCTAGCTTTGCCTCGCGTCCTTATTGCCCTGCTCGAGAATTACCAGCGGGAAGATGGCAGCATATTGATTCCAGAGGTGCTAGAGCCTTATGTCGGGATAAAAGCGATCCAAACCTAGATTTCCATCCCGATGCAGAATCCCTCCTCTATGGCTTCTCTTATCATGCGAGCTTCAAGGCAATCCCCAATTGAGTACAACGCCGCAACCCTTCCTTCCAATTCGTCGGCAAGCTCCTTATTGGCCGTGAAACCCACAGCAAGCACTGCTGTATCCCCTTCAAGGAAATCAGAGACCCCATCGCGGCTTACTCTAACGCCCTTATCGGTCATCTCCTCCACCCTGGCGTTGGTATCCATCCTGATGCCCAATTTTCTCAGCCTTGCCAGAGTGAAAGGCCGGTTAGTCGCCACTATATCGTTTCCTATGCGCGGCAACATCTCCACAATGCTTACCTTCTTTCCTTCTTGGGCTAAGAACTCTGCTGTCTCACAACCAACCATTCCACCACCGATAACGATTGCGGTCTCACCAACCCCCTTCTGACCGGTAAGTACCTCTACAGCCGTAACCACATTATTTCCGCGGGCTCCTGGTATGTCCGGGATGATCGGTGTAGCTCCTGTAGCTAAAACCACGACGTCCGGCTTCCCTTGCTCGACAGTCTTGAGGTCAACTTCAGTGTTCAGCTTAACTTCTACGCCCGCCTTCTGTGTTCGCACAATCAAGCTCTGGATCAAGGTGTTTATCTCATCCTTATGTGGGGGCAAGGAGGCTGTAAGAAGTTGCCCTCCTAATCTATCTCCCCTTTCATAAAGGGTAACCTGGTGACCTCTGGATGCCGCTACTATTGCCGTCTCCATACCACCAGGACCACCACCAACAACAAACACCTTCTTGGAAACCGGGGCCGGTTTTACGGCGTATTCTAGCTCCCTCCCTGCTCGGGGATTTACAACGCAGAATGTGGACACGGGTTTCTCCCAATCTTTGTATGCTGACAGGATCTCGGCAAGGCAATGGGAACAGGCAATACAAGGAACAATTTCGTCAGTCTTTCCCCCTCTCGCTTTATTGGGTAACTCAGGATCAGCTAGCAACGCTCGAGCCATACCTATGAGGTCGGCTTTCCCCTCAGAGAGGATCTTATCTGCCAGAATGGGGTCATTAATGCGGTTGGCAGCAATTACGGGAATGTTAACTACTTTCTTGATGTCCTCGGCAAGATAAACGAAAGCCCCTCTAGGCACTAACATCTGTACAGTGGGTACAGGGCACTCATGCCAGCCCACATAAACATTTATCGCTTCAACGCCAGATGCCTCAAGTACAGCAGCCACTTTCTTAGAATCTTCGATGGTATGTCCGCCCTCCATAAACTCTTCAACGCTGAGACGACAAATGATGGCATAATCCTCGCCTGCGCTTTGCTTTATGGCTTCAATGATTTCCAAGGGAAGTCTCAGCCTATTCTCCAAGCTGCCACCATATTCATCCTCCCGCTTGTTGCTATGTGGAGATAGAAAGCGGTTCAACAGATATCCCCCTACTATAGGTAGCTCTACAGCATCGAAACCGGCCTCTCTTGCCCTCCAAGCTGCTTTCGCATGCTCCTCAACAAGGCGGTGAATTTCCCCGATAGTGAGAGCTTTGGGAGTGCAACGCATCATTTGATTGAGTATTGGTGAAGGCCCCACCACCTCAGGAGCGCTGCCTTCGCTGGTCGCCCAATGATATTGGGTTAGCAGCTGGGCAGCTATCTTTGCCCCGTGGGCATGAACTGCATCGCTTAACCTGCGTGCACCAGGAATAAAACGGCCATGGAATAAGCCAGGTTGGGCCGGGGATGCAATGTCAACTGCAGTGAATGGCACAATGATGAGCCCAACGCCACCTTTGGCCCTTTCAGCATAGAAGTTGATAATGCGGTCGCCTACTGTATTATCAGGCTCATTATATCCTGTAGTCAGCGCCAGCATCACAATCCTATTCTTAAGCTCCTCCTTCCCTATCTTGATATGCGTAAACAGATTTTCAAGCTTGGCCATCATGCTCAAATCCTCCTTTTGTATTAGATCTCTGCTTCATAACAGCCTCCGATCAAATCTTCGCTATTCATAAACGAGGCCTTCAAGTGAAAGAGTGGTCCCACTGACGATTGTCCAGAAATACGCTTCAGGCGTAGGATCTTGGCATCCCAAGTATATGCTCTCCAATGTAACTTAATGCCATCTGCTGTGTAATTGGAGCAAGTCTGATTAAGTGTATCTCCCTCCACCACCTTTCGATATCATTATCCCTGGCATACCCATGGCCCCCAAAGATCTGCATGGCCCAGTAAACGGCCTTAATGCCGCTCTCAACTGCCAGAACCTTCGCTGGGTTTACCACATTGCCGACCTCAGCAACGGTCGCTCCCCCATCATATAGCGTCGAAGCCTTGAAGTTCAGAACTTTCGCTGCCTCAAGGCCGGCATAAGCTTCAGCTAAGTTGAACTGCAATGCCTGGTAGCCTCCAATCGGCATATCACCAAAAACCTTCCTGTCTTTGGAATAATCAATGGCCTTACTCATCGCCAGCCTGGCAATGCCAATAGCTGCGGTGGTAAATGTCATCCTCTCGGTGTTCAATGTATCCAGTAATGAATACCAGCCCTCGTCCAATGGTGGCATAAGAGCACCTTCGGGCACTCTGAGATCATTGAAGCCAATGTCGCATGAATGGGAATAGTTTATTCCATGTTTCGGAATGGGGGTTATCATAACGGCTGGGTCTGGCATATCGGCGAGGAAGAGGCTTAGCCCAAATGCTTTCTTGGGGGCTTTCTCCTTTGGCGTTGTTCTGGCTATAATCATCATTCCCCTGGCTCTGTCAGCGCCGCTGATGAATGTCTTATTTCCGTTTATCACCCACCCGCCATCCACCTTCGTAGCCCTCGTTCTCGTGTTCAGAGTATTGCTGCCGGCATCCGGCTCTGTGAGACCCATACAGAATTCAATCTCTCCTGAGGCTATCCCTGGCAGGTATTTCCGCCTCTGTTCCTCAGTGCCATGCCGAATGATACTCATGCCGCCAAAAATCTCACTGAGCACAAGATACCAGGGTGCAGCCATACCGCAGCCATTGGCAGCCAACTCCTCCATTGCTATAAGCAACTCAGTCATTCCCTTTCCTGAACCACCATACTTCTCGGGGATTATCAGGCCAGTGAACCCAGCCTGGCTTATGGCTTTGTAGAACTCTTCGCCAAATTCTTCCTTCAGGTCCTTTTCTCTCCAATATGCCGGAGGGAAATCCCTTGCTATTTCCCTGGCGGAATTGGCGATCATCTTTTGTTCTTCACTAAAGCTAAAATCCATTCGTCCCCCGTCTCTATGACAGCTTTTGGCCGTTACCTATCTGGGTTATTCCTTCGCTGCCTCCTTCTTTTCCCTAGCCAGGAAGCGGGCTAACCTGTCCAGCTTGAAGATAGTGTTGAACTCCATGTTTTTGCTTATCCACAGCTTCTTCATTATCACGGAGTCGGTGATAGCACCTTTATAGCTTAGGCCATCGAGCAAGGTTCTTGCGTCTTCACAAGCCATTACAAAGTCGGGAGACCCTAACCTCCTCTCCTCAATGCTGAAGTCGCCGTCGTTGATACACATAGCAAACTCACCCGCCTTGGTCTTTACCGCAATATCACGCTTCCAGCCTTCGATAGCCTTGCGGGCACGTTTCGACTTGCTCATCTCAGCAGCCAGGGCTTGCATCTCCTTGAGGGATTGCTTGTAGATAGCTATGTCCTCCTCGCTAGCCTTGGGGAATACGGGCTCCTTCGGCGTTGCCCAGTTGAGCTCTGATTCTTCAAGCCCTTTTTTGGCAATCTGGTCTGGGGTAAGCTCGGAAGTAGGCACGCAGAAGATATCTGTTATTTCGCCGATACGCTCACCCTTAAAGATGACTTTTACCTCCGTTCCCTTCTTGATTAATCCCGGCACCAGTATGCCGGTTGTAGTATACAGGTTTACGCTCATTGCAGTATCAGCCCCCTCCAGTATCACTCGACCTCTCCCATAAGGGGCAATATGAAGAAACAGGGAGGTAGCAAAGTAAGTAATCGGAGGCGTGGTATTCATCCTGCCGATCTGCCCCACCTCCACTGGCTGCGTGGGGGCAAAGTCACAATCAGGGCAATGGGTCAGCATCGGGGGCACCCTGACGATGCCACATTTTGTGCACTTGCAGCCTAGTACCTTCTTTTCATCCCTAATAGCCAGGAAAAAAGGCGAAAACTCCCCCATGCTCCTTTCGTAGAAGGTGTACATGGCGTCGTTTTCCACCAAGTAGTCGCTACCTTCGATGGTCACCACTCCGCTAGCAACTTCGGGTATGTATTCGTCAGGTATAACCTTCTGTTTTTTCTCCCCCATATCTAAGCCTCCCTATTCATGCTCCAGTATTTGACATGCCATATATTGGGCAACAGTACTTCCTGTGCCGTGCACCATGGCCGTCCTTAGGTTCCTCTCGATCAGTTCCTTCCTTGCTGACCAAGCCGACATTATGTTGCTGGCACCCACAGCGTGTCCGCAGTAGATTAGCCCGCCAGAGGGGCTAACCAGAAGCCTTCCGCCGGGCAGCATAATGCCCTCTTCGATAAGGGAATCGGCTCTGCCTAAAGGTACTAAGCCAAACTCAGCCAGGGTAATTTCAAGCTCGTGAACGAAGGCATCATGAAGCTCGACGACTTGTATGGCCTTGACAGGATCTTCTATTCCTGCCATATCATAAGCTCTGCGAGAGGCCAAGTGGCCGGACATAATTCGAGACATGTCTTTCTGATTCTTGCCGGCGAAGGAGTGCTCATTAGCTTCACCAAGACCGGTTATCCACACTATAGGCTTTCCGCTATTCTTGGCGATAGCCTTAGCAGTGTCCTCCTCAGCGAGGATCAAGGCAGCAGCACCTTCGGTATAAACGCAGATTTCTAATTCCTTGAAAGGATAGACTATGTATCTGGAGTTCATCACCTCTTCAGGAGTGACCTGGTCGAATTGTCGCTGGGCATAGGGATTAGTTCTCGCCTGCTTGCTAAGCTGAGATGATATCTGGGCGGTGACCTCCGGCTTCAAATCGCCGGGGTGTTCATCCATATAGCCCAGGACTACTTCAGCATAGCTGTCAGACGCCGACCAGCCCAACTTCTGCTCAAAGAAGCTATCTCCCGACCAGCCAATGGCCTTAATCACCTCCGGAGTAGCTGACATGGATAAGAAGTCAAAGCAATCGGTAGCTTTCTCGACTCCTAGGACCAATGCAGTCTTGAACCTCTCCCCGGCCAAATAAGCGTGGGCTGCCGATATGGTATAGGCGCCTGTTGCGCCACCACAGCTTATGCGAATTCCCGGCTTGTGTTGCATTCCTATGATGCCATGCAGAGGATGCTCAGGAATGCAAGTCCTCTCGAAGATATCGTTGTAAATACTATAGAAGGCAGCATCCACGTCCTTAATGGAAATAGCAGCATCCTTCACTGCTTCCCTGGTGGCCATCTGGGCTAGTTCATAGTAGGTCTTCTCATACCACCTCCCCTTGAAGGGTGTCACTGCAGCACCCACTATCCCGACTTTCTTTGCCATATCTGCTCCTCCTTTCTAGAGACGCTCTGCCCTGGGGGAAACATGATATATACGGGATGATCAAAGGGTAATCGTTCAAACTGGATTTCAAGTCCTTTTTCCATCGATAGAAAATCTCCATAATGTACAGACTCAGGGATATAGCCGATATCCGGTTTCTCTTCCGTATAGCAAGCTACAACGACTTTCTCAATTCAGGGTATTCCCCTTACAATTTCAGCCGCTTTGGGAAGAGCATTGAAAGCCTCCCCTTTATAGAAATATCCATTGACAGCGAAAAGGTTCTGCCCATAACGTTTGTTGACGGAGCCTATGAACTTCGTCATATTGGCATTTCTCTTTCGTTCTTCTGATGGTTCCCACAGCAACTTGCCCATGCCGTCCTCCTTGCATATTAAAGAGGCTATTTAGTCTATGAAGCCACGTCTTTCAGCCTCTCCATCAATATAGCACATAACAGTAGATAGTACTGTGATACATTGCAGGATACACGAGTGTAGTCTCAGCTAATCGCTCCAAGATTTCTGTCTCAGAGATATTAGAGAAGCCTCCAATGCTTAAGGTATTTGACCTTCCATCTCGGTCATCACTGGCTTTGTGAGGAGGAATCCGCTTTGCTTGCATCACGGGGAAGCTGCTCGACGAGCACCGAACCGGAGGTATTTCGGTAGCACCAACGAGGTTTCAGGATATGCCTTGGCTGCGCCGGGCAAGGTTCAGCATAATCTGCTGAGTGACACAGCCCCCCAACCCAGCAAAAGTAGAACATTCCGCACATGTCGCAAATATTGCCACTACCTCATTAGTCTTCTAGCCCGCGTCTCCTCATAACTTAAGTACAGGTTCAGGGCATTGGCAGCACTGGCAAAGGAGTAATAGAGCGGCAGCCCTGAGGAAACAAACTTATCCATAAGAGGGAAAACCTGATTCACTTCTTCCGGCAAAATGCGGGGCTCAAACATCATGGCCATCGGCTTTGAAACTGCCTTGCTCGCCTCCAGAATTCCTTCTGTCGCCCGGTCCAATAGACCACCTGCCCTTAGACTCTGACGTGAGAATGCCATCAAGAATCCAATTACGCAATCAATCCCTTCCCACTCTGAAATGATGCCAATAGTTTTCACTAGTTTCTCGGTCTCCAGAACAGTCTGTGAATAGTCTATGGGATTTCGCAAGATATTGCCCGCGGCCTGGGTAAACTCACCTATCCGACTCCTGATTTCCTCAGGCAACTCCGGGACTTTCAACCCTCTCTTCTCAAATTCGTCGGCTATCAGAACACTCGCTCCACCTCCAGCGCCTACCAGGGCAACATTTCTCCCCCGAGGAGGACGCATAAACAAAAACGTCACCAAGGCATCGGCCCATTCCTCCAGAGAATGGACTCGAATCACCCCCAGTTGCTTGCAGAGCGAATCCCAAGTAACTTCGCTCCCAGCGAGGGATCCGGTATGGCCAGCAGCCCCCCTGGCACCCCCTTCAGTAACCCCTCCTTTAAGCAATATCACCACTTTTTCCCTCGCCGCCTCGTCCAACGCCCGCAGGAATCGTCTCCCATCTCTGACCCCCTCAATGTACAAGGCTATGATTTTGGTGTTAGGATCGGCAGTAAGGTATTCCAGGAGATCGCTTTCGCTAAGGTCACAGGCGTTGCCGTAGCTTATGACTTTGCTGAACCGAACGCCTCGGCACATTGCCTGTTTGACTATGGCTAAGGCGTTGCCACCACTCTGGCTAAGAACCCCCACCGAACCACTTTCCTTGGGAAAATCTAGATCGAAAGAGAGACGTGATTCAGGGCAATAAATCCCCATACAGTTGGGGCCAATGATTCTGATCCCCATGTCTCTGGAGACTCGGCCCAACTCAAGTTCCAGTCTCGCCCCTTCTTCGTCACCAGTCTCACTAAAGCCTGCGGTGCAAAAGTGTATCGCCTTTACTCCTTTGCGAGCACATTCCGCGACCAACTTAGGAGCCACTCGATTAGAGACTGTGCTAATTGCATAATCCACGGTGTCGGGAATGTCCTCAACACTGGGGTAAACCTTGAGCCCTCCTATTTCACCACCCTTGGGATTTACGGGATAGATCGGTCCTTCGAACTGAAATTCCAGAAGGGAGTCGAAGAAGGTTCTGGTCCAATGCTCCGGGTCGCTAACGCTAATTCCAGCGAGGGCAATTGAGCGGGGATGAAAAAGAAACTCCAAATCGTAATGCGTACGCACTACCTGAGCCTCATGTGCGTTTCCAAGTCTTCCATCCTCTCTCAAACATCCATAACATCCGTGTAATTGTAGTAGCTTTGAGGCCATTTTGCCAGCCTTATTCAGGGAAATTCTAACAATCTCCACACAATGTCTCTGGAACAAATTTGCCTGCATTACTCCTTTGCGAACTTCCACCTTCAGGTAGGTATGAAGTTCCTCGTCGTGAAAGCCACTTTCGGCCTTCTACTGGTGTTTCAACTCCTCCAGCATGAATACATCCATGTGAACCATTATCCTGCCCTCGCCCAGCAACCATCACGAAGGTCTGTGAGTTGCATGACATAGCGCTTTCCCGACTCGAGATCAGGAGATACACGGCCGCCGAGATGCTATACTTGTTGTTAGCGGTACTTCCATCTCATCCTAGCCAGGTACAGGAGCGTACCGCTAGGCGGTCTATGGCACAAGCTGTTCTCCTTATCAATACTAACATCGCCCGACCACCCGTGAGTCCTGTGGGCCTGGAGTATGTAGGTGAGGCCCTAATTGAGGGTGGCGTGGCAGTGCACGTCTTAGATCTCTCCTTCGAGACCAACTGGAAGGCGGCCGTGCAAAGGGCCCTCGAAGACGGTGAGCCGTTGCTGGTAGGCTTATCAGTCCGTAATACTGACGATTGCTCCTTCGCATCCAGAAAGTCCTTCTTGCCCTGGATTAGTGATGTTGTCACAGAAGTCAGGAGGCTCACTGAAGCACCAGTTTTCCTCGGTGGCGGTGGGTTTTCCACGATGCCTGAGGCTGTGCTTCAGGCTACACAGGCTAATGGTGGTGTTGAAGGTGACGGCGAAGCTGCACTGTTAGCCTTAGCCAAGTGTCTTGCCAAAGGGGAAGACTTTGTGCGGCTGCCCAACATGGTCTATTGGCGCAACGCAGATGTCATACGTAATCCCAGGGTTGACGTCGACCTTCGGAACCTACCCACGCCTCATCGTCGAATCTTTGACAACAAAAGATATGAAGAATTTGGAGCAATGGTAGGCATGGAGACAAAACGAGGCTGCTCACAAAAATGCATCTTCTGTGCCGACCCCCTGGCCAAGGGAAAGAAAGTCCGGCTCAGACCACCGCAGATTATAGTGCAAGAGGCCCAGGGTCTTGTTGACCAGGGAGTATCGTGGTTGCACTTGTGCGATAGTGAATTCAATCTCCCAGTCGAGCACGCTAAAGATGTGTGCCGAGCCATAGTTCAGGGACGCACAGGGAAGAAGATAAGGTGGTATTGTTACTGCTCACCCATTCCATTTGATCAGGAGCTAGCTGGTCTTATGAAGGTGGCAGGCTGTGCTGGCATAAACTTCGGTGTTGACTCGCTATGCGATGAGCAGCTACATCGGCTGGGCAGGGTGCATTCGTCAAGGGATATTCACCACCTGGTCAGCCTCCTACGTAGCCAAGGGCTTAACTACATGTTTGACCTGATGATAGGCGGCCCTGGGGAGACAGCGGAGACAGCAAGGCTAACAATCAATAGAGTGAAGCAATTGGATGTCCCTCTGGTCGGGATTGCCACCGGGGTGAGGGTATATGCTCACACTCCCCTGGCAAAGGCTATAGCTGATGGCTCTATCAAGGGAGGGTTACATCCTGACAAGAGGCAAGCCGCTCATGAGCCCCTTTTCTATCTCTCCCCTCTGATTGGCAGCGATGCGCCGGCACTAATAGATGAACTTACGGCTGGCGACTCCAGATTCCTGGCTCTGGCGACACCCGCTGAGAAGGGAAGCTACAATTACGCCGATGACGATGCGCTGTGCCAGTTGATAGAAAGGGGCGCTCGAGGCGCATACTGGGACATTATCAGGCAGAACCTGGGAGGCTGATTCATGACTAGCATGGCCTATCACTGAGCTGTGAGGGTTGACACTAGGTTTCCGCCGCTTGTCTGGCCCTTGTGGTCAGCAGTCCTTCAACGTCGGACTGTGCGAAAACCTTTTCGACGCCGAGTTATCCCTGTATGATTCCACACAGAAGAGATCTTGAAAGCAATCAGCGGAGAGGATGTCCTGTATAGAAGGAATCGCCAGGAATGGACCAGCCACTATGGTTATGGCAGCTGTTTGCTGAATGTGCCAGCCTGCCCTGTTTCATCTGCTACCTAGCATAGCGCAACTGCGGATGGAACCTTTGCCTGGACAGTGCATCTAGTATTGACTTGGGGATTTGCCTCGAATATCATAGCATCAAGATAGGCCACCGTCTATCTCAATATAGTAGCATCACCGACTTTGGCTCATCTCTGGGCACCGCCAGAATCGGTGCAGTGCCTATTGCTTCATTCCTTACAGGCATTGTCTCTGGAGTTAACAATAGTGACGCTCTGGATCCCTCGGATAAGCAGGCAATAACCATATTCCTGACACAGAGCGCTGAGCAGATGGATGCGGAACACCTTGCTCAAGAAGGCGAAAAGGTATCCTGTCCAAGCCTGGAGCGCTACCGTCTTCGACCCCAGGGTACCACCGTATTAGGACTAAAGTCCTATTGCTTCATCGGCCTCAAAGGCATATGCTCGCTAAGGAATTACCCTATGTACTGGCAACTGCCAGCATCTGATGCTTAGAAAAGGACAGCGACCTAGCCAGAAGCGGAAACCTTGTGTTTTGAAGGAGGCAACAACAGAGTAACGAGATGAGCTTCCACCAGCCGTATTGACGGGTGCAAGGGCTTGTCAAACCAGGTGCTATGATTATATGATTGTGCCACAAGCGACGCGGGATGGGCATTACCTCATTGTGCGCTGGAATGGGAAAACTGAACTGATATATACTACTCGAAAGGGGGATTAGAAAATGGAGAAAACGTGGAAGCCGCCGACCTCGGGGATTCTGAGTATTATTGCTGGGGTCGTAGCTGCAATAGCGGGCATAGTAGTAGTAGTGCTGGGAGGAATCATCCCAGTGTTACTCCCAATTGCGGGCATAGGTGTGGAGCTTAACCTTATCGCCACAGTTCTGATTTTGCTCGGGCTAGTGGCAATAGTAGGCGGCATTTATGCCATCAGGCGGAGGATATGGTGGCTGGCTCTTGCTGGCTCCATTTGCGCCCTTATCTGTGTCTGGATTCTGGGGATACCAGCAATCATATTTGCCGTCATGGGCAAGCGCGAGTTTGAATAGACTCGGCAACGCACACTATGTAGCAATGCATGTTTGCCATTCTAGGGCGGGCGAAAGGCCACGGGTGTCTGCTCTGTAAAGGCTCAGGTCGAGGGTGAGTTGGCGCTACACGGGAACCACGCACAACGAGATTGCCGCGTCGCCGACCCTCTTCGCAATGGATGTCCTTCTCAGAGAGATTTCCCCCATTGTCATTGCAAGCAAAGCAATCTCAGGTGAGATGCTGAGACTGATAGGACCACACCACTCACGGACTGAGGGGCCTGAAAGCCTGTTGTCGTTAGAGAACCATTCGATGTATACTGATAATCCCCTATGACCGTGCAATGGATAGGCATCACGGTTAACCAGATACGATGCTGACAAGGAGGTGAGCATGTCAAAACATATTTGGAGAGCATCGGTTACTACACTACTAGTTATGTTATTGATGATATTCGCAACCGTGCCGGTTGTAGCACTGGATATCCGGAATGGGGAAAGTGTCACCGTTGCCAGCGGAGAGGTGGTGGACAATGACCTTTTTGTGGCTGCCGACACCATTACCATTGATGGCACTGTCAATGGCGACCTGTGGGCTATTGGCACCACGGTCACTATCAATGGCGTGGTTAATGGCAGCGTTCTGGCTGGTGGCCAGATAATCAGTATCAACGGTCATGTTGAGCATACTGTGTGGGCAGTAGGACAAAGCATCAATGTTACTGGCAGCATTAACGGCAACTTGCAGGTTGCTGGTCTGACGGTGAATATAGCCGAGACGGCCAAGATCAAGGGTAACCTTCTTTTTGTTGCTGGAATTACCAGCATTGAGAACCCTATTGAGGTGGGCATTAATCGTGGAGGTGGAGTCATCAACGGCAACAGAGTGGAGGGAAATGCTGATCTTGAAGTTATGGGCCTGACACTATTTCCTACGGCAAATATTCAAGGCGACCTGAGCTACAGCAGTGGGGAGGGAGCCGATGCTCAATCACGTGCCCAAATTGTAAGCGCGGCCACTGATACGCTGCCCCCTGCAAAGCCAGGTCCGGCCAGAGTTTCTCCCTTCACCCTTTTCACCGGCGTATTAGGCAAGCTGACGAGCTTCTTAATGGCTTTTGTAGCAGGGCTGGTTATCATTCTCCTTCTTCCCAGGCGTCTGACGTCTGTCGCTGAATCCATACGCACCAGGCCTTGGGCAAGCCTTGGCTGGGGAGCTGTCATCCTGTTTGTCACGCCCATCGCCGCTATACTGGTGTGCTTCACCATCGTGGGTATATCTGTGGGAGTGATCGCGTTGGTTTTCTACGCGGTAGCCCTCTATCTTGCTCAAATCCCTGTCGCCTTATTTCTGGGGCGGTGGATCATCGGGGGCTTCAGAGCTGTGGAGGGTAAAGCTATCATGTTGGGAGCCTTAGCTCTGGGCCTTGTCATTATCCATCTGCTGAAGCTAATCCCCTACTTTGGCTTGTTCGTGGGGCTGGTCGTAATCCTCTTTGGTCTGGGAGCAGTGGTGGTCTGGGCAAGAAAGCGACGGGCTGAGGCACGACAGCCAACCTCCAGCGAGCTACAGGAAGGGGAGTGATTGTTGCAGCATAGAACTGCGAATAACCTGAGAGACAGGAATATCCGTAGCCTCAGAACGAACTGACTTCACCTAGGACAAGAAGTTGCTTCGGATAGGCTCGTTGTTTGTCCTGGCTTTCTCTGCTTCTTATAAGAACAATCGAGTTTAGATAGCTCGGCAGCACTTCAAGAAATGCAATCAGATATCCTATCCAAGACTAGGGTGCCGCCATCTGTTGGGCTGGATTCCTACTGTTTCTTGGGCCTAAAGGCTTGTTGTCGGCATGAGAATTGAAACCACTCGCACCAGGGCTTCACACAGCGTAAGGGGCGTGTCGTATCAAGCTTATCCCAGAGCATGGGTGAAGCAGCTATCAGTTCTTGTTCAATAACCTGAAACGCATTGAGCTATACTGGATGTGGAATTCATATCTACCCCCGAGGTGACAAATTCAGCTATATTGTTGGCGAGTGCTTAAGAGGGATAGAATTCAATAACTGACAGTTGCCACAAGTCAGGTGCCAAGTACGTGCCAGGGAAGACACCTCACCCATTGGCCTGAACAGTAACCGGCAAAGGAGGATCAAATGGCAGGACCAACTTCAGACGTTTCCGAACCTGGAATGACCACCCATCGTCTCGAGGCGTTAGCGGACGGCATTTTCGCCATCGCTATGACATTGATGGTCTTGAACCTCGCTCTTCCAGAAGCGGGGAAGGGGCTAACTGAGTTGCATAGTCTGCTATTTGGACAATTAGACAAGTTTTTTTGTTACGCACTGAGTTTTGTTCTTCTGGCTGTCTTCTGGATCAGTCATCACCAACAATTTCATTTTATCAAACGAACCGATGGGAAGCACCTCTGGATAAATATCTTTTTTCTTATGTTTGTAGCTCTAATCCCTTTTTCCACTTCTCTGGTTGGCGATTATTCGCAGGAGCCGCTGGCAGAGGTATTCTTTGGTTCCAATATATTCATGTTATCAATGCTCCTTCTCTGCAGTTGGCTTTATGCCACGAATCATCACCGCTTGGTTGACCGCAGCCTGGACGCGCGACGCATAGCTTTGGCAAAAAAGAGGGGGGCGGCTACCATGCTTATCGCTGTCCTGGCGATAGGGTTATCCTTCATAAACCCGCAGATAAGTTCCTTCGCATACCTGTTGATTCCGGTTCTCCTGGGAGTACTCAGGTACCGACAGCAGAAAACGACTGGTGTGACCGTGTAGAAAGATGCCGCAGTGATGACAGAAATTCTGTGCTACCAAGCCAGAGGATGGCGAGCAACGACGCGCCGTACTCGGTAAGCCAGTCCTGGATGTGAATGCCAACAAGATAGCCAAAGTGGCCAACATGGACTTCAACATCCAGAAAGGACTTATCAATAGTATTGTGGTGAAGGCAGGCTTGACTAAGAAGTGTCACATTAGCTTGGATAAGATAGGCAAAATTGGTGGTGAGATAGTGCTAAAGATTAGCAAGGACGAGCTAGGGAGCAAGTTATGATGACCGGCACATGAATCAAAAGAAGGCTCAGCGCCACCCGGAGTGCGTTGACCTAGTATGTAGATTATGCACGATACCTCAGGAGAATAGAAACTTAACGGTGGCGGTGTTATGAAAAAATCCTTTACCTTGGTTATGATTGTGGCTATAGTTATGATGTTGGTATAAGGAGCTTGCGTACAGGAGGCTGGATTGAGCAAAGAAGCGAAAACGATACCTGTGAGGGACATCGATATTGCCTGTGAAGTGTTTGGTGAAGGGGAACCACTCATATTGATAATGGGCTACAGTGGCACGATGGACCTCTGGGCTCCAGAGGTATTGCAAGAGCTTGCCACGCATTACAAGGTCATCATCTTCGATAACCGTGGGATGGGAAAGACAACTGCTTCGGACAAGGAATTTACCATCGAACTGTTTGCAGATGATACCGCAGGCCTTCTAGATGCCCTCAATATTGAGCGTGCACATGTACTCGGTTGGTCTATGGGTACTTACATTGCCCAAGAGCTTGCACTTCGCCATCCCCACAAGGTGAACAGACTCATACTGTATGCTGCAGACTGCGGAGGTCAAGAAGCGATACAGCCGAGCCCAGAGGTTTTGGAAATACTCGCTGATACATCAGGCACACCCCAAGAGAGGGGAGAAAGGCTTTTCAAGCTGCTCTTTCCCTTGAAGTGGCTTGAGGAACACCCTGATCCAGGAGCATATTTCCCTATGCCGACGGAGACTAGTTCCCCAGAGAATATGGAGCGCCAGTACAAAGCCATGGATAACTGGACTGGCACTTTTGGCCGATTACCTCAGATAGCGCAAGATGCCTTGCTCATCACAGGAACCGATGATGTGATCCCTCCGCCCGAGAATTCCTTCATTATTGCTGAGCGAATTCCCGGAGCTTGGCTTGTGCAATTCAAAGGCGCGGGCCATGGATTGATGTATCAGTATCCAGAGAGATTCAGCAGAATTGTGCTTGCTTTCGTCGAAGACTAACTGCTTTCCAGTTTCGTGTGCGAGGGAGGACTTACCCCAGCCTACCTTCGCGATTGGCAGCTCGGGTAGACTTGGAGGATGGGTGAACCCCAAGCAGCGGACCAGTACTTAGTATGCCCTCTTTACTCTGCCTCACAAAAAAGAGGCATAGCTTGTAAACTCAGGGTTAGTCGCTCCAGCTTGCTTTTGCACTCATATACTGACTTGGCCCTCTTGGTCATGACCTGAAACATATCTTGATGAAGGGGGCAAGTTATTGAGTAGCTTTAATATTATGAATTATCGTTTCCATCTGCTGGCGATGTTTCTCAATCATCGTTTCCATCGCTTGGCGATATTCTCCAATCATGGTTTGCATCTGCTGCCGGCATTTTTCGGTCATTCCTTCCATTTCCCACCGATATCCTTCAATCATCGTTTCCATTTCCTTGCGATAGATCTCAATCGTCGTTTCCATCTCCTGGCGATATCCTTCAATCATCGTTTCCTCCCTTTGCTGGCGCTAATGTGGGGTCTCCTCCCACAAGGTAACCCTGTCTACCTAAACACCTCACAAGCGCTTATGCTCGCTGAATACCGGCCTTGAAACATCACACAGCTAAGCTGCCAGTCCAGTCCCCAATCATACAGTAATTCAATCTACCTAATCAATGCTTCGCAGGCTCCATGCTATTCTGTATAGAGAGCCAGCCCCCTCTCGACGCTCTAGAGCCTCGATAAGCGCCTTGTTTTGCGTTTTCTGGGTTGGAAAGCCTATCCTTTCCTCATTGTTACCCAGCGATTCGCGCATTGTGGAGCGCTTAGAAGCCATTTTTTGGCGCAGGCTGACTTTCAAGATGCTAGAGGCAGAAAAACGATGGGGCGTCACCCCCCACCCAGCACGCAGTTGAGCAAAAACCTAGCGCCACCAACTGCTAGAAAACCAACCCTCTGGACGACCGCCGCTACCAAGCACAAATTGACCGCTAGCTGATTTATCAGCTATACTCTGAAGATTTCGGAGGGGTGACCGAGAGGCTTATGGTGGCGGTCTTGAAAACCGTTTTCGCTCAGAAGCGAACGTGGGTTCAAATCCCACCCCCTCCGCTGGAAGGACAAAGGAGGTAATGTGAAGGTCCATGAATATCAGGCAAAGGCGCTGTTGGCACAATTCGGCATCCCTGTTCCTCGAGGGAAAGTAGCTTATACTCCCGCTGAAGCCAGAGAGATAGCTGCTGAGCTTGGCTGTAAGGTGGTGATCAAAGCTCAGGTTTATGCCGGGGGAAGGGGCAAGGCAGGTGGCATAAAGCCAGCCAATACCCCGCAAGAAGCCGAGAAGGCGGCAAGGGACTTGATTGGAACAAGGCTGGTAACCCACCAAACAGGTCCAGAAGGCGTGCCGGTAAGCAAGGTGCTTGTGGAGGAAGCAAGCAATGTGGAGCGTGAGCTCTATCTCAGTGTCCTGATTGATAGCACCACCAAGCTGCCTCTCATGATGGCAAGCGAGGCTGGTGGTGTAGAAATTGAGCAGGTAGCCCAATCAACCCCCGAAAGAATATTCAAGGCCCATATCTATCCTGGCATTGGCTTTGAACCCTTCCAGGGCCGCAAGCTAGCTTATGGGATGAATTTGAGTGGGAATCAAGTGAGAGAGGCGCCGAAGTTGATGGAAGGCCTGTACGAACTCTTTATGGCCAAGGACTGCTCTTTGGCTGAGATCAACCCCCTGGCTGTCACTGTTGATGGAAGGTTATTGGCCCTGGATGCCAAAGTCAATTTTGATGACAATGCACTTTTCCGGCGCAAAGACATTCAAGAACTCCGTGATGTGGAGCAAGAAGACCCATTAGAAGTCCAGGCTCGCGAATGGGGGATAAGCAATTACGTTAGAATGGATGGCAACATAGGTTGCATGGTTAATGGCGCCGGGCTGGCCATGGCAGTCAATGACCTCATCCAGTATTGCGGTGGCAGCGCGGCAAACTTCCTTGACATAGGCACGCTTAACACCACTGACCGCGTAGTCAATTCCTTCAAGATGTTTAAGGCTGACCCCAAAGTCAAGGCTGTCCTCATAAACATATTTGGGGGCATGGCCAGGGTGGATGTTATTGCTAAAGGTATCGTGGAAGCCTATCAACAAATGGATATCGACTTCCCCGTAGTCGTCAGACTAGCAGGGACGAATGTTGACGAGGGCAATCGGATTCTGGCTGAATCCGGGATAAACTTCACCGAGGCAAAGGATTTCTATGATGGTGCTTATAAAGCAGTCGAAGCTGCTAAGGGAGCGACGAAATGAGCATACTTATTGATGAAAAGACAGCACTTTTGGTTCAAGGGATTACCGGCGGAGAAGGTAGCTTTCACGCCCAGAGGTGCATGGAATATGGCACAAAGGTAGTGGCTGGAGTCACGCCAGGGAAAGGAGGCACTCAACATCTAGGAGTGCCTGTTTTCGATTCAGTGGAGAGAGCTATAGCTGATGCTGGAGCTAATGCTAGCCTCATGTTTGTGCCCCCTGCTTCTGCTGCTGATGGGATCCTGGAGGCAATCGATGCCGGCATGCCTCTAATTGTGTGTATCACCGAAGGTATCCCAGTTACGGATATGGTGAAAGTGCATAGCTATCTCAAAGAGAGGCCGACCCGGCTTATTGGACCCAATTGTCCCGGAGTCATCTCGCCTGGTAAGTGTAAGGCCGGAATCATGGTTGGGGAAATTCACCGTCCCGGGAGTGTAGGTGTGGTCTCTCGCAGCGGTACACTCACTTATGATGTTGTAGCTCAGCTTACCAATTTAGGTATCGGGCAATCTACTTCCGTTGGCATTGGTGGTGATCCCTTGCCTGGCAGCACCTTTGTTGACATTCTAAGATTATTCGAGGAGGACGAAGATACCAAGGCTGTGGTTCTCATTGGTGAGATAGGTGGCACACTTGAGCAGGAGGCTGCTGAATTCATCAAAAGTGAAATGACCAAGCCTGTAGTCGCTTTCATCGCTGGCAGCACTGCTCCGCCAGGGAGAAGAATGGGTCATGCCGGGGCAATCATCACTGGCACTGCTGGGAAAGCTTCGGAGAAAATGAAAGCTTTGTCTGCCGCCGGGGCCATCATCGCTGCCAACCCCGCTGAAGTCGGTCTCACCACCAAAAGAGTGTTACCAAAACCCTAGCGGAATCGCTATCAATATGAATCGCTATCCTCTTGTTGAGGAAATCTTCACCCCTCTAACAGCCTCAGATGTCTTTGAGCTAATCAAGGACGATACCTACAGCTTCTTCTTAGACAGTGGCATGGATCCCCATAAACTCGGACGCTATTCTTTTATTGGTAGCAAGCCATTTCTAGTAATGAGCAGCCGTGGTACTGAGATCACCTTAGTTCACGGAGACCAACGGGAAGTCCAGCACGGTAACCCTTTTGATACCTTGGGCAAGCTGCTCAAGATGTATAAGTTAGAGCCCCACCCAGCCCCTGTGCCCTTCCTTGGCGGAGCAGTTGGCTATCTGAGCTACGACCTGTGCCATTTTATCGAGCGCCTGCCATCTACGGCTATAGACGACCTCCAGTTTCCAGAGAGTTACTTCGCCTTCTACGATGCTATCCTCGCCTTCGACCACCTGGAGGGCAGGGTTTACCTTGTTGCTACAGGTTTCCCTGAATTGGAGGAAGACCAAAGGTTAAGACGAGCTAGGATGCGACTTGAGGACATGAAGGACTGGCTTTGTTCAGCCCTTCCTGCTCAGGAACTCAGGTTTGAGCCTACCGAGGAAAGCGGGGATATTCTGCTTGAGTCCAATTTCACCCCCGATGAATATGTTAGAACTGTGGATAGAGTGCGGCAATATATCGCCGCCGGCGATGTCTTCCAGGTCAATCTTTCCCAGAGGTTTGAGGCTAATCTGGCCATGTCACCCTACGAGCTTTTCAGGCAGCTGAGAAAGGCAAATCCCGCTCCCTTTGCCAGCTACCTCAACTTTGATGCAGTAACCATTGTCAGCGCTTCCCCCGAAAGGTTCCTTAGAGTTCAAGGTGAAGTGGTTGAGACAAGACCAGTAAAGGGGACAAGGCCACGAGGCAGAGACCCTGTTGAAGATGAGAGCCTGGCCCAAGAGTTGCTTCACAGCATCAAAGACCGAGCCGAGAATATCATGATTGTCGATTTGGAGAGAAACGACCTGGGACGGGTTTGCCGCTATGGCACGGTAAAGGTTACTGAACTGGCTATTCTGGAGACCTTCCCCACAGTATTTCATCTTACCTCTACCATCGTCGGCAGATTATGCCAGGGCAAGAGCAATATTGACCTGCTCAAAGCCACCTTCCCCGGTGGCTCCATCACCGGCGCTCCTAAGGTTCGAGCTATGGAGATTATTGATGAACTGGAGCCAACCAAGAGAAGCGTCTACACTGGCTCCATAGGTTACCTGAGCTTCACCGGGGACCTGGACATTAACATCGTTATCCGCACTCTCTTGATCAAGGAGGGCAAAGCTTACTTTCAGGTAGGTGGTGGCATTGTCTACGACTCCGATCCAGAAGCTGAATATGCGGAGACTTTGGACAAGGCCAAAGCTCTAATTCAAGCTTTGAAAGTGCAACCGAAGGTAACCATTGAGGCGAGATGATACTAATAATTGATAACTATGATTCCTTTGTTTATAACCTGGCCCAATATATAGGGGAGCTGGGCTGGGAGCCCACCGTGTTTCGCAACAACCATATTACTCTGGCTCACATCGAAAAGCTATCGCCCACCCACATCGTTATGTCACCGGGACCAGGCACTCCCCTGGAAGCGGGCGTCTCCAACGATGTGCTGCGTCATTTTGGTGGGAAAATCCCCATACTCGGGGTATGCCTGGGGCATCAATGCATTGGCTATGCCTACGGGGGCAAGGTTGTTCGCGGTTCACCATTCCATGGCAAGACTTCCCTCATCTGCCACGATGGCAAGACCATCTATCAGGGTCTGGCTAATCCCTTTCCGGCAACGCGGTACCATTCCCTGATTATCGAACCTGAGAGCCTTCCACCGTGTCTGGAAATAAGCGCCCGAACTCCCGATGGGGTGATAATGGGAGTAAGACATCGAAATTATGCTGTAGAAGGAGTCCAGTTCCACCCCGAATCGATTCTCACCGAGGTTGGACACGATATTCTGACCAACTTTCTCACTAATGTCATTGCGGTGAGCCAAAGCGATGTCCTTGGGAGCCCTTCATCTGTCATTGCGAGCCGAAGCCCTGAGGCTAGCGAAGGGGCAGCGAAGCAATCTCGCCCACCTGGAAACCGCACCCGCACTGACGTGCCTCGCAATAACGTGCAGGACTGAGACTATGGCAGAAATCGTATATCTCAACGGACACCTTGTCCCTCGTTCTGAGGCTAGACTATCCCCCTTTGACCACGGCTTCCTGTACGGATACGGACTATTTGAGACCATGCGGGCTTATGACGGGTGTATCTTTCGTCTCGACCGTCACCTGGCCCGGCTTCGCCGTTCAGCCGAGAACCTCGGTTTGGCACATAATGTCATTGCGAGCCCTCCCTCTGTCATTGCGAGCCCAAGCCCTGAGGGTAGCAAAGGGGCAGCGAAGCAATCTCTAGAAACCGCGTGCCTGCAAACCTTAAACGCCAATAACTTAAAGGATGCCCGCCTGAGACTCACTGTCACCGCGGGGGAAGGCGATATGACTCCTGACCCCACCACCTGCTCTGGTCTCACTGTTTTGGTCACGGCCAAAAACCTTATTCCCCTGCCACCTGAAAAATATGAACTTGGTTTCAAAGCAGTGCTATCTTCAGTGCACCGCAACAGCCAGTCTCCCTTATCACGATTGAAGTCTACCAGCTATCTGGACAATATCTTGGCCAGAATGGAAGCCAAGGCCGCTGGAGCCGATGAAGCCATCCTGCTTAATGAACGGGGCGTCTTGGCAGAAGGCAGCACAAGCAATATCTTCCTGGTGAGCAAAGGGATACTCATCACCCCTTCCTTAGAAAGTGGCGTCTTGCCTGGAATTACCAGAGAGGCAGCTTTGGAGATAGCTCAGGCTCTAAGTATCAGGACAGAGGAAAGGGGAGTAGAGTTAAACGAGTTGATGCAAGCAGATGAGGCTTTCATTACCAATTCCATACTGGAGATTATGCCCCTCACCTGGTTTGACGGGAAGCCCATCGGCACAGGCAAACTAGGTCAGCTAACCAAAAACTTGATGGCTGCCTATAGAAAACTCGTAACTGCGACGATGGGCGCAGTTCCTTCGATGTGAATACTACAAAGGCTCGATCAAAAATAGTTGTAACTAGAGAAGTATCCAGATGCTTTTAGATAACATGCCAACATAGCTATAAGAAAAAGCAAGTTGACAGTTCTCGGTTGAACGAATCGCCAAAAGTACAATAGCAAAGGCTACCACCACTTTTGTACCCAGTGGCGGACCCTCAAGTAGTGTCCTTGCTTTTTGTAATTTCGCTCACTATAGTGAGCATATACTCATTGCTTGGAGTTATATTTGATGCTCAACTCACATATTGTTGCTACCGTCAACCAGAGGGTCCTAAGTCTCCTCGTTAAATTCTCAGATAAAGAGCTTTACGAGAGACAAATCGCTCGTAAGATTGGCATAGCCTATGGCTCAGCAAATCGTGCCCTAAACGAATTGTATGCCACCGGTGCAATAAAGAGAAGACGAGTGGGGAAGATGTATTTTTACTCCGTTGACCTCTCTGATGCAGCCGTCGCAGAGTTCAAGAAGTTGATAAATATTATGCTTATTGAACCGTTGATAGAGGAGCTTAAAAATATGTCCAGCAGGGTAGTGCTCTACGGTAGTTGCGCTCAGGGCACAGATACGTCCCACAGTGATTTAGACTTGTTCGTCATATCGCACGATAAGGAACATGTAATGAAAGCGATCGATAACTTCAGCTTTGCCCAGGGGTTTGAGGATATTCACATCCAATCAGTAATTAAGAGCTCAGTTGAACTTCTGGAGGCTGGAGAAACAGAGCAAGCTTTCATTGAAGAAGTGGAGCGTGGCATCGTCCTATGGGAAAAGGTAGCCAATGAACCAAGACTTCAACCAGTGTCTCGAGAATAAGAAAATCATCGTCTTCCCTAAGGGCAAAGAATTAGTCAGCAAGGAGCTCTCAGTCACTCAGAGCGATTTGGCGGACGCCAAAGCAGGTTTTGAGAATCAGCGATACAAATGGTCAACTATCCAGGCCTACTACGCCATGTTCCATGCCGCTAGGGCGCTTGTCTATTCCCGGGGTTATCGCGAAAAAAGTCATTACTGTCTTGCTGTAGCGTTAAGAGCGTTATTTGTGGATGAGGGGCTGATGGAAACCCAGTCAGTACGTGACTTCCTGAACGCTATGAATCTTCGCGAGGCGGCTGACCATGAGGCTGAGTTTTCTCAGTCAAGCGCCAAAGCAGTTATTAGCTCTGGGGAAAGATTCATTGAAAAGGCAGTATCAATCCTGATGCCAAACAGTAATATTCAAATAATTCGTCCCGAGTTCGAAGGGGCTTGATCTCCTACCGGAAGTGCTTAATTCGGGAGGCTTTGAGGCTGAGGAAGCCTTTGTTACCAATTCCGTACTGGAGCTGATGCCCCTGACTTGGTTTGACGGCAAGACCATTGGGACTGGAATGGCAGGACAGCTAACTAGAGAAGTATCCAAATGCTTTTGGATAACATGCCAACATAGCCACAGAACGGAAGTTGGCATTTTCTAATTGAACAAAACGTCATATCGTGTAGTCCATGATAATTCCTGAAAGGAGCCACATAACCAGTCCCGCTGTCTTCTTAATTGGAGGACTATATGCGCTGACGCAGACGGTCATAACAGTCTTTGCGGTGGCCAATAAGAAGAACCAACACTTTGGAGCCTTCCACTAAGTAAACCACTCGCCAGACACGCAGTACTTCCAGTCTATACAGGTTGGAGCTGAGCCGTTTGATGCCGGGTCCCTGAAGAGGGTTGACTCCCAGCGTCGAGCACCTTTCTATTACAGTGCGAGCAATCTCTGGGGACAGCTTATCAAGATCCTTGGAGATACGTTTGTCGAACTCAACCAGGTAAGTCAATCCTCTTCCTAACCTCTTGGAGGCTGACGGGTTGCTCTCGTGTCTTTAGGCGCTCAGCAAGCTCGAAATCGTGAATGAGGAACGTGTCTTCGACTTGACGCATATGCTCCTGGCCACCCTGCGTCAGATGTCTGATGGCAGCTGGATTCCAGTACTTGATTTCGCCGGTGAGTACCAAAAGGACAGACAATAAACACATGTCTACGCACTGCAGGGCGTGGCTGCACTCAAGGAGAATATCAGTCAAAGTTCCTTGATTCTCTGTGGGGGTGTTCAAAGCACTTTCCAGCAACTCGCGAAGACTCTGTATCACGTCACACAGCTTTTCCCGGTCCTGGTCAGTCAGGATCGTTGCATCATCCATGACAAGCTTCAGAAATTCGTCATACGCCTCCGTCGCGAAGCGGGCGAACTCATCCTCGGATAGCTCGGCCATTATGAGGCGGCCAACTTCATTGCGCAGATGCAGATACTCCGGTGCAATACGGTCGAGGAGCCTTCTCAATTCTGTGCGCGTGCTCACAGAGGACAGAGGACTGAGTAGCTCAACCATCTTTGCTAACACGAGCTCCAGCTTGTTTCTGGTCTCGCTCGTGAATATCGTGGGCTCTCTGCTGGGTGTCCTAGGGATAGGACTCAAGATACCGGCAAGTCCAACCATCACTTCTCCCTTGTATGCTCCACATATTATCACCTTTCGTTAGTTTCTTCTAGGGTGTACAGTGGACGCCGAGGTTACGAGGAAGTAAGACGAGCTGAACTGTGGTCAGGTTGAAAGCTGAACATTCCCGAGAATTGTGACCATATCCTCATGGCCGCGGTTCTTACCTGAACCAAACACTCAACCGTCAAAGCCCTCAATGTTTCTTAGAATCGATTTCATCAGCGGATTGACAAGCTCAAGAAGTTCACTGTCTTGTTTGTCGTCATAAAGCTTTCTGGCGTGAAAGAGACTGTTGCGAACTTGGCTTAGTATTTCAGCAATTGTACACACTTTTGTCGAATCTGTAAGCTCACCGTATGCGCACGCGAAGCTATCAAAGTCTTGTCTTCAGCGCTTCCGTTGCCGCTCGGGCCCGTAGGTCTCCACTACCTTCCCTCCCTCCGTTCCTCGCCTTTTGCGTAACCGCACGACTACTGTGTCCTCTTCTTTGAGCGCTAAGAGCACACGGTCACGGTTCAAGGTGAAGTACTTCTCGACCGTCCTTGAGTCGGCGTCTTCCTGCTCGCGCTGAGTCCGATATCTGGCCGCAATAACCAGAGCTATCCACAGATAGAAAAACGCATCAAAGGGGTTCCCTTCGGCAGTGCCGCGCTCAAACCATCGCTTCACAGCCTGATACAGCGAGTCACAGTCTCTCACAACAAACTCCTAAGATACCTTACATAACCACTATGAAACGAGTGCTTCTCTGCATTGCCAACTATTCTCTCAAGATACCCGGGTCTTGGCGTCCCTCTATTAGCGTTC
>Ga0209986_10000382_pt1 | contig 42224 bp, 33 predicted proteins | sample BlataG_FD_183168 | JGI IMG/M metagenome (GOLD analysis project Ga0209986, IMG submission 183168) | Deep subsurface microbial communities from Black Sea to uncover new lineages of life (NeLLi) - Black_00105 metaG (SPAdes) (version 2) | ecosystem: Environmental > Aquatic > Marine > Oceanic >... | reverse complement strand
GCTCGGGATTGGCAAACACTTTTTGAGATTGCAGACAGGAATCTGTATAGTGCCAAGAGGCATGGTCGGGACCGGATTGGTATTTTTGAAAAAGAGGAGAAAACATTGATTATTCCGACTGAAGAGATTATTGGGCGGGATGAAGAGATATCCAGGATTAAAGAATTTATTAATCCAATAATTAAAGGTAATGGTGGTGCGATGTGCATCAGTGGTGAGATTGGTGTTGGTAAGACAAGGTTAGTACAGGAAATCGTGAGAGATTCTGATTTTCAAGATATTCATTTTTTGAGGAGTAATTTATCAGCCACGACAAAGTCGATTCCCTATTATCCTTTTCGGGAGATTATCCGTGGTGTGATTAATAAAACAGACAGGAAAAGTTTCAATCAAATCCCTGAGGCATATCAGATTGAACTCGTTAAGATAGTGCCTGAATTATCTGATAAGTCAAAGGAAGTAGATAAAGATATTTTTATGCTCGATAAGTTTCGTCTTTTTGAGGGGGTACGGAGATTTTTGTCGTTGTGTGCTTCAAAAACACCGATCTTTATATGTTTAGATAATATTCATTGGGCAGACGACGGTTCTTTGGAGCTTTTTCACTATTTGATCAGGACATTAAAGAATAGTTCTATTTTTTTCTTTTTTGTCTATCGTGTTGAGGAAGCAAGGAGTAGCTCGTTTCAAAATGTATTACAATTAATGGCGCGTGAGGGTTTATATGAGAGGGTGGTTCTTGAGCCCTTGAAGCCTGCTGATGTTGCGCGTATGCTTTCCTTGATGATAGATGGTATCTCATCACCTGAACTTACTGATTATATATACAAGGAAACTGGTGGCAATCCCTTTTTCATTGAGGAGTTAATGAAATCCTTAGACACGAATGGCGCACTCATTCAGGCTAAAGACAAATTGATATTTGATAAAAGTAAGAGGGTTGTTATCCCCTATTCAGTTGGCGGTGTTATTGACAGAAAGTTCGGTATGATGAGTAATGAGGCATGTGATTTATTGAAGTATGCGACTGTGATTGGCAGGGAATTTGATTTTGCTTTTTTGCGGAATATTACAAAAATGAATGAGGGTCAACTTTTTGATTTAATGGATGAGATATTGGAGATGAGGTTGCTAAAAGAGAGTGGTGAAGAGCGATATTTTTTTTCTGAGGACATAGCTAGAGAGATAATATATCAACAGATAAATAAAATTAAATTGAGGCGTTATCATCAGGTGGTTGGAGAGATGTTGTTGAGTCTTCATAAAAACCATATTGAAGAGGTGGTTGAGGAGTTATCTCACCATTTTTATTTAAGTGGGGATAGGAACAAAGCCATAGAGTATAGTGTAATTGCTGCAGACCGAGCAAAGACTTCTTATGCGAACCGTGATTCTATTGGATTTTATACCAGGGTTCTTGAATGTTTAAAAGATAAAACAGTTGAGGGCAGCGAGTTAACAGAAATTGAATGTTTGAAGAACCGGGCAGAAGTATTGAATTTGATTGGAGATAATGAGAAGGCAGGAGATGATGTAAATAATGCGATTAATAAAGCAAAGGTGATGGGTAATAGAAAATTGGAAGCTGATTGTCTTGTGATATTATTCAAAGTCTATCAGGATATATCACAGTATCGTGAAGCTGCAGAGAAGGCAGAGACAGCACTTAAGATTTATCGGGATTTGAATAATAGAGAGGGTGAGGCATCAAGTCTCAGAAATATCGCTACTGTTTATTTCTACCTTGGTAAATATCCCAAGGCGTTGGAATATTACCAAGATTCATTTAAAATAAGGAAGGAAATTGGATATCAAAGGGGTGAGGCACAAAGCCTCAATAACATCGGCGTTGTTTATGATCATCTTGGTGATTATTCTAAGGCACTGGAATTGTACCAGCGTTCGTTAAAAATAATCAAAGAGATTGGTGATCTCAAACTTGAGGCAGCAATTCTCAACAACATTGGTCTTGTTAATCAAAATTTTGGTGATTATGCTAAGGCACTTGATTTTTATAAGCGTTCATTAAGAATAATGAAGGAGATGGGTGACCGCAGGGGCGAGGCACGAATTCTTAATAATATTGGTAGTATCTATCATAGTCTTAGCGAATACACCAAAGCATTAGAGTTCTACCAGCGTTCATTAAAAATAATGAAAGAAACTGGCGATTACCAAGCCGAAGCAACAAATCTATATAACATCGCCATTATCATTAATAATCTTGGCGATCATTCTAAGGCACTCGATTTCTACCAGCGTTCATTAAAAATAACTGAGGATGTTGGCGACCGCAAAATTGAGGCAGCAAACCTTATAAGTATTGGTGCTTTATTTATTGAGACAGCTGATTTTGTAGTGGCTGAAAAGTATTTTAGAAAAGCTTATTCGATCGCCAAAGAGATTAAGTCCAAGTTACTTCTTGCCTATGTTTATCTCGGTCTTACCTCACTTTATTTAGAAAAGTATAATCTGGTTGAGGTGAAAAAGGGTTTAGAAAAAATCCTTTCCTTTGCTGATGAACTTTCCTCAAAAGAGATAAAAGCTGAGGGTCTTTGTCTTGCGGGTCGTCTCTATACGAAAAAGAAGAAATGGAATAAGGCAAAATCTTCTTTTAAAGAGTCAATTTTAATCTTTAAACAAATAAAAAACAGCTTTAAACTTGCTCAGGTTTATTATTATCAAGGTTTGATGTTGAAAGAATCGGATGACAAGACTGAGGCTAAGAAATCTCATACCATGGCAATGAAAATATTCAAAAAGCTTGATGTCCAGACGTGGATAGAAAAAGTAGAAAAGGCTATTAAGATAGGGAGGAAAAAGGGTAAAGAGGGGAAAAAACGGGTAAAGAAGGTGACACGGGGACAAGGAGACAAGGGGACAAGGGGATAAGGGGATAAGGGGAAACGGAGAACCTGAAGATATATTTCATTGGAGACACGCAGGACAAGTTCCAAGAGCCAAATTCCAAGAACCAAGAGATAAGGAGACAAGGGGATCAGGATATCAGATAATTAGAAGATCAGGAAATCAGGGGGTTTTAATCAATTGTAGTCGCCCGATCCATCCCGTCCTTTGATAAAAGAGTTGGATTTATCCGTTTTTATCTGCTGGAATCTGTTTGAATCAAAGTTTACTATGTAAACTAAAGAAACCAAAGAAATTTATCCCGCCTGCCCTCGTGAAATACTTTATATTTCATGGGGCTGTTTGAAAATACGGCGGGACCAAACAAACCAAATCGCCGTTTCTTCCATTCACCGTTTCATAAAAATTCCCGCATCTACACCCAGCCTTTTTATCAAAAGGGCTGGGCAAACCCAAATCCAATGTTCCATCTTTTTGTCGTGATTGACAAAATAAGCAGGACATGTATAATCATTAAGAATGGTTAGAATAAAAGAAGAATATATTGACGATCTAACCGGGCTCTATAACCGGCGTTATCTTCTTACATTGATACCCGGGCAACTCGAAGAAGCTCAGCGTAAAGACATTCCTTTATCAATAGTTTTAATTGATCTGGACCATTTTAAAAATGTTAATGATACCTATGGTCATACTCGTGGTGATGTGGTACTTAAAGAATTCGGTATATTTATCAAGGCATTATTAAGAGCGGATGATACAGTATTTCGTTATGGTGGTGATGAGTTTGTCTGTATCTTGCCCAATGCCGATTATGAACAGGCAAAAATGATATCCCAGCGTTTTATCGAGCAATGTCGAATTAAAGAGTTTGTCCAGATAAGATTAACCTTGAGTATTGGGATAGCGTCGTGTCCTCTGGATGCTCGGGATTGGCAAACACTTTTTGAGATTGCAGACAGGAATCTGTATAGTGCCAAGAGGCATGGTCGGGACCGGATTGGTATTTTTGAAAAAGAGGAGAAAACATTGATTATTCCGACTGAAGAGACGGTTGGACGCGATTCAAAGCTCATGAAGATTAGAGGATTTATTAGGCCGATATTTGAGGGTAATGGTGGTGCGGTATGTATCAGTGGTGAGGTTGGTGTTGGTAAAACAAGATTAGTTCAGGAGATTGAAAAGGATTCTGATTTTCAAGATATTCAATTTTTGAAGAGTAATTTATCAGCCACAACAAAAACGATTCCCTATTATCCTTTCCGGGAGATTATTCGTGCAGTGATTAAAAAAGCAGGTGAAGGGAGTGTCTTTGAAATACCCCAGGCATATCAGATTGAACTCGTTAAGATAGTGCCTGAATTATCTGGTAGAGCAGACCAGGTAAATGAACACATTTTTATGCTCGATAAGTTTCGTCTTTTTGAGGGGGTACGGAGATTCTTGTCGTTGTGTGCTTCAAAAACACCGATCTTTATATGTTTAGATAATATTCATTGGGCAGATAATGGTTCAATGGAACTCCTCCATTATTTAATCAGGGCATTAAAGAATAGTTCTATTTTTTTCTTTTTTGTCTATCGTGTTGAAGAGGCAAAGCATAGTTCTTTTCAAAATGTATTACAATTAATGGCGCGTGAGGGTTTATATGAAAAGATTGATCTTGAACCCCTTCAGCCTGCTGATGTTGCGCGTATGCTTTCCTTGATGATAGATGACATCCCACCTTCCGAACTCATCGATTACATATTCAAGGAGACGGGTGGTAATCCGTTTTTCATTGAAGAGTTAATGAAATCATTAGAAACATATGATGCATTCATCTGGGATAAAGACAAGTGGATATTTGATAAAAGTAGAAAGGCTGTTATTCCTTACTCGGTTGAGGGTGTGGTTGACAGGAAATTGGGTATGCTAAGCACCGAGGCATGTAGCCTGTTGGAATATGCGGCAGTAATGGGGAGAGAATTTGATTTTGCTTTTTTACGTGATATAACAAAAATGAATGAGGGTCAACTTTTTGATTTAATGGATGAGATATTGGGCATGAGGTTATTGAAAGAGAGCAGGGGAGAACAATATTATTTTTCAGAGGAAATACTGAGAGAGATAATTTATCGCCAGATAAGCAGAGTTAAATTAAAACATTATCATCAAGCAATCAGTGAATGGTTATTAAACTTTTATAAGGGGCGTACTGAGGAAGTAATTGAGGAATTAGCGCACCATATTTATTTAAGCGGAGACAGAGAGAGGGCTTTAGGGTATTGTATTATTGCCGGTGATAGAGCAGGGGACGCTTATGCAAATCAAGATGCTATCAGATTCTACACTCAGGCAATTGAATGTTTAGATGACAAAACAATGTCAGGTAGAGAATTGGAAAAGATTAGCTGTTTAAAGAAAAGAGCTAAGGTATTAAATTTAATTGGGGAGAATGAGAAGGCAACAAAGGGTTTGGAAGAGGCGATCAATAAGGCGCAAGAGATAGATAACAGGAAAGAAGAAGCAGATTGTCTTATTGCGTTTTGTAAGGTCTACCAGGATACGGCTCAATACAAGGAAGCTGCAGAAAAGGCAGAAAGAGCACTTGAAATTTATCAAGAATTAAAAGATGAAAAAGGTAAGATAGAAGGTCTTAACAATATCGGCATTGCTTATTGGAATCTTGGTGAATATTCTAAGGCATTAGAATATTACAAAAGTTCGTTGGAGATAACAAAAGAGATTTGTGATCGAAAAGTTGAAGCGAAGAATCTTAACAATATTGGTATCATTTATTGGAATCTTGGTGAATATTCTAAGGCATTAGAATATTACAGGAGCTCGTTGGAGATAACAAAAGAGATTGGTGATCGAAAAGTTGAAGCAATGAGTCTTAACAATATCGGCATCATTTATGGTGATATTGGTGAATATTCTAAGGCATTAGAATATTACAGGAGTTCGTTGGAGATAACAAAAGAGATCGGTGATCGAAAAGTTGAGGCAATGAGCCTTAACAATATCGGCATCATCCATGGGCTTCTTGGTGAATGTTCTAAGGCACTCGATTTCTATCAGCGTTCTTTGAAAATAACAGAAGAGATTGGTGCTCGAAGAGTCAAAGCGATGAGTTTCAATAATATCGGCGTCATTTATAGAATTCTTGGTGATTATTCTAAGGCACTTGATTTTTATCAACGCACATTAAAAATAGCGAAAGAAATTGGTGACCGCCCGACCGAAGCAGAAAGTCTTGTAGGGATTGGGAATATATTTATTGAGACAAGGGAATTTACATCTGCTAAAAAATATTGTACCAGGGCACATTCGCTTGCCCAGGAAATCGAATCAAGGCCGATTCTTGCTAAAATCTATCTCAGTTTTACTGCACTCTATTTAGAAAGGAATAACCTGGTTGAAGTAAAAAGGAGATTGGACAAAATCCTTTCCTTTGCTGATGAACTTTCCTCAAAAGAAATAAAAGCTGAGGGGCTTTGTCTTGCGGGTCGATTTTATACAAAGGACCAAGAATGGAATAGGGCAAAATCTTCTTTTGAGGAATCAATATCGATCTTCAAGCAAATCAAAAACATTTTTGGTTTTGCTCAGGTTTATTATTATCAAGGATTAATGTTTAAAGAATCAGGTGATGAAATTGAAGCAAAAAAATCTTTTAGCAAAGCGATGAAAATATTTGAAAAACTTGATGCTAAAGCATGGATAAAGAAAGTGACAAGGGAACTGGGGACAAGAAGACAAGGGGACAGGGAGAATTTCAAATGACAAATGAGAAATATCAAATAAACCCCGCTCCTCTTCGAGGGGCGTGGGTAAATCCCCAAAACCCAAAATCAAAATTAAAAATCACCGGTATGATATATATAAATGAATAAAATAGCAAGAGAATTTATTGATGATTTGACCGGCCTCTATAATCGGCGGTATCTTTATATAAAAGCACCCAGGAAGATTGAAGAAACTCAAGAGATGGGTATAGCTTTATCAATAGTTTTAATTGACCTTGATCATTTTAAGAATGTGAATGATACCTATGGACACCGGCGGGGTGATGTGGTGCTTAAAGAGTTTGGTTTATTTCTTAATACCTTATTAAGAGCGGATGATACAGTATTTCGTTATGGTGGTGATGAGTTTGTCTGTATATTGCCCAATGCCAATTACGAGCAGGCAAAAAGGATTTCCCGGCGTTTTGTAGAGCAATGTCGGATCAATGAGTTTGCCCAGCTAAGGTTAACCATGAGTATTGGTATTGCTTCATGTCCTCTGAATGCGCGAGATTGGACCGGGCTTTTTGAGATTGCAGATAGGAATCTGTATAGTGCCAAGAGGCATGGCAGGGACCGGGTTGGTGTTTTTGAAAAAGAGAAGATGGGCTTAATTATTCCGACAAAGGAGATTATTGGCCGGGATGAAGAGATAGTCAAGTTCAAGGAACTCATCGATTCAATATTTAGTGGTAGTGGTGGTGCAGTATGTATTAGTGGTGAGGTTGGTGTTGGTAAGACGAGATTAGTGCATGAGATTATAAGAGATTCTGATTTTCAAGATATTCAATTTTTGAATAGTAATTTATCAGCCACGACAAAGTCGATTCCGTATTATCCTTTCCGGGAGATTATCCGTGGTGTGATTAATAAAACAGACAGGAAAAGTTTCAATCAAATCCCTGAGGCTTATCAAATTGAGCTTGTAAAGATAGTGCCTGAGTTGTCTGATAAGTCAAAGGAAGTAGATAAAGATATTTATATGGTTGATAAGTTTCGGCTTTTTGAGGGGGTGCGCAGGTTTTTGGCATTGCAGGCTTCAAAAGCACCTTTGTTTGTATGTTTGGATAATATTCATTGGGCAGACCACAGTTCTTTAGAACTTTTTCACTATCTGGTCAGGGTTTTAAAGGAGAGTTCTGTTTTTTTCTTTTTTGTCTATCGTGTTGAGGAAGCAAAGCATAGTTCTTTTCAAAATGTATTGCAATTGATGGCGCGTGAGGGTTTATATAAAAAGATTGATCTTGAACCCCTCCAGACTGCTGATGTTGCGCGCATGCTTTCATTGATGATAGATGGTATTCCATCTCCTGAACTTACCGAGTATATATTTAAAGAGAGCGGAGGTAATCCCTTTTTTATCGAAGAGTTAATGAAATCCGTAGAGATAAATGGTGCGCTCATCTGGGATAAGGATAAATGGGTATTTGATAAAGGTAAGAAGGTTATTATACCTTATTCAGTAGAGGGTGTTATTGATAGAAAATTGGGTATGATGAATAAAGACGCACGTGATTTATTAGAATATGCAGCAGTAATCGGTAGAGAGTTTGATTTTTCTTTTTTGCGGGATATAACCAAGATGAATGAGGGTCATCTTTTTGATATGATGGATGAGATATTGGGCATGAGGTTATTAAAAGATAGTGGAGGAGAGCAATATCGTTTTTCTGAGGATGTTATTAGAGAGATACTTTATCAACGGATAAACAAAATTAAGTTGAGACGTTATCATCAGGTGGTTGGCGAGAAGTTATTGGATCTTTATAAAGACCGTGTTGAAGAGATAGTTGAGGAATTATCGCATCATTTTTATTTAAGTGGGGACAAAGAAAAGGTTATAGAGTATAGTATGATAGCTGCAGATAGAGCAAAGGATGTTTATGCAAACCAGGATGCCATAAGATTTTATAGTAGAGTGCTTGAGTGTTTAAAAGACGAAACAATTGAAGATAGAGAGTCAAAAGAAATTGAGTGTTTGAATAAAAGAGCTGAGGTATTAAAATTAATTGGAGAGAATGAGAGGGTGATTGAGGATTTAGAAGAGGTAGTAAAAAAAGCGAGAGAGATAGGTAACAAGAAAGAGGAGGCAAATTGTCTTGTTGCGTTTTATGAAGTTTATCAACACAAGGCTCAATATAATGAAGCTGTACAGAAAGCAGAGAAAGCACTCGAGATTTACCGAGAACTGAATGATAGTAAAGGTGAAGCATCATGTTTCAATCAAATTGGCAGTTCGTACTGGTGTCGCAGCAAATATCCTAAGGCATTAGAGTTTTTCCAGAAATCATTAAAAATACAAGAAAAAATTGGTGATCACACAGGTGAGGCAACAAATTTCAACAGTATTGGTATTGTTTATGGCGAGACTGGCGAATATTCTAAAGCCTTGGATTTTTTCCAGAGGTCGTTAAAAATAAGAAAAGAAATTGGCGACCGTAGAGGCGCGGCAGCAAGCCTGAATAACATCGGTATTGTTCATGACCATCTTGGTGATTATTCAGAGGCATTAGATTTTTTTCAGGGCTCATTGAAGATAATCAAAAAAATTGGTGATCGTAGAGGTGAGGCACTAACTCTCAACAATATCGGTATAAGCACTCGCTGTCTTGGCAAATCTGCTAAGGCATTGGAGTTTCATAAGCAGTCATTAAAAATAAGCGAAGAGATTGGTGACCGTAGAATCGAGGCAGCATGCCTTATCAACATTGGTATTATTAATCATAATCTTGGTAAATTTTCAAAAGCATTAGAGTCTTACCAGTGGTCATTAAAAATACAAAAAGAAATTGGCGACCGTGAGGGTGAGGCAGCAAGCCTTTTAAGTATAGGTGAGATTTTTACAGAGAAAAATGCTTTTTCAAATGCTGAGAGGTATTATAATAAAGCCCTTTCGATTGTTCGGGAAATTAAATCGAAGATGCTTCTTGCTGATGTTTATCTTAGTATTGTCTCGCTCTATTTGGCAGAGGATAACCTGATTGATGCTGAAAAGAAATTAAAGCAGGCTTTAGCTATCGCGGATGAACTTGGTTCAAAGGTGATAAAAGCTAGTGCTCTATCTCTTACTGGCCGTCTTTATACAAAACAGAAAAAGTGGGATAAAGCAAAATCCTTTTTTAAGAAATCAGTGTCAATTTTCAAACAAATCAAAACCACGTTTGATCTTGCCGAGGTTTATTATTATCAAGGTTTAATGTTCAAAGAATCAGGTAAAAAAACTGAGGCAAAAAAATATTTTACCAAAGCAATGAAAATATTTAAAAAACTTGGCGCAAAAGCGTGGATAAAGAAGGTGACAAGGGGACTGGGAGACAAGGAGACAAGGGGACAAGGGGACAAGGGGACAAGGAGAATTTCAAATGACAAATGATAAATGTCAAATAAACCCCGCTCATTTGTAATGGGCGTGGATGAATGACAAATATCAAAGGTCAAAATAATTAATATTACAGGTTGTTCTTATATTGTAGTTGTTTGATTTATCAAACTTTTTCAGTACACGCGATAAATTGTGTAACTACACTAATGAGGAAAAAGGATTTGAAGAATTTCAAATGACAAATTAAAAATATCAAATGAATCCCGTTCATTTGTGATGGGCGTGGATGAATTCTAAAACCCAAAATCAAAATTAAAAATCACCAAATCGCCGTTTCTCCCATTCGCCGTTTCATAAATCATTCCACACCCAAACCCTATGTTCCATTTCTTGTGGTGGATTGCTTAAATAACAAAATGATATTTGGTTCAATATAAAGTCAAATTCCATCATTCCATTATTTTATAATTATGGAATAATGGAATGAATAGGTTAGTATAGTCTAGAGTATCTTAATTAGAAAATATTTGAATAATCGAGCAGGTCTTCTTGTTGTTTCACCATATTGTATTTAGTTCAATATTTTGTAGTTTTTTTATCTTTTGTGATTAAAAGATGTAGTGATAGGCGTGTAAATATGTAATCATCTGTTTTTTTATCACTGAGTTGAGATTTATCACTTTTTGTCAAAGAATTGTGTATTGTACCTTTTTTTTATTTTTAATGTAATCTTTTAAAGAATCTTTTTTCTTTTTCAGAAAGTGATGGGCCATTAGGTGATATGTACAACTTCCCTTCTAAGCCTAAATAATTAAGTGTGACGAATATATGTGATTCGATTTTGTCTTCAGCCATTAGTTTATCTATTCCCCAACCAGCTTCCATGTCAGAAGCAAAATCACCCAGAGCTAAGATAAATATATCTGGTTTTTGACCACGCTTTATTATTTTGTCTACTATTTTTCTTATTACCTGTTGCACAGCTAAAGCAATATCAATAACACCAATCAAATCTCTCTTCGAAAGATCATGTTTTGATTCTTGGAGTGAGGTTATTTCAATTAATCTTTTAGCTTTGTCTATTTTAACCAAAGCATCGTATATCTTTTTTCCTTTTTGGTAATATGGCTCTATGAGTATTTTACATTCAATAAATTTCCCTAGTACAAAAAGTTCAAACAAATGCGATCTAAAATTACTTAAATTCAGCGAAATTAAAGAACGACCAATTTGTTTGAATTCATTTTTCTGGCTATCATTTTTTATATAAGATTTTAGAAGGATTAAGCAATTTTCTATCCTATTTAATATTTGTTTGTATCCTCTGTAGAGCAGATATAAATAACTAGTTTTAGTCTCAAAATATGGTGGCACTGATCTATTCAACCCATAATTTAATATTTCTTTTTTTAAACGAATGAAATAATATTTATGAATAAATTTTGACAGATTAGCCAACTGATTTACGTCATGTTCAAATTTTTTCAGATCCGTAAGAAGACTTTTTAATATAACTTGCTCTCAGAATATCCTTGCTTGTCTTCATAAATAATTTATTTCAAATGTAGCCTCTATGACATAATTTTAATATTTCCGGCATTCAATTTAGAATAGAGAATTTCACAGACTTTTTCAACTACTTCATAGACTTTATTAAATTTATCTTCCGCATAATTTCCTAATCCCAATTCTGGTTTATTCACAAATGATTTAAAAACACGCGGTTTTTCGAGTGTAAATCTTAAATCATTGCGTTCTGGAGTAGGCATTCCGATATATACGTATTGCATAATTGGTACTACCGTTCTATGTGTAACTATGTTTCGTAATTGATTTAAATGGCAAAACCATGTTCCTTCACTTTTGTCAATATTGGTTTTTAAAAATGAACATAGAGATTGAAAATTTTTATGATTATTTAATTTATTTGTTACCTGTAAAATATCAACATCTCTATCCTCTAATTCCAGATTACAGATGTCCCTGATTAGTTGAGCTAAACAATCTAAGGAACTACGTGTAAAGAAAAGCCATGCTTCGAAATTTCGTCTTAATTCATCCCCGCTTTTATCGTTCATCCGTAAACGCAATACCTCTGAAGCGAAATAATGAGAATATTCAATTCGGATTTTAACTGTTACGCTTTGGGTTAATATATTATCAATTTTCTCTCGCTCTCCGTTGCTTTTTACCTGTTTCTTTTGATTAAGGAGAAAATTATGTAGTTGCCACCAGTTTGTAAATTCAGGATTAATCATGGCGTTTGCTTTTGTCTAATAGAAATTTCATTATTTTTTAGAATAGCGGCTTCACGCTGTTAAAGAAATTTCGAAATAACAAGAATTTTAACGAACCTGAAAACTCTACACCAACTAAGGAAAGTGCTTTGCAACAGCTATTTTTTTTCATTATCTGCAATTTCGTTTAATATGCTAAATATTTCTTTCGGCGTTGCAGTAATTCTATTAGCAAATTCAAATTTCGTGTGTCTTGCACGACTACACAACCCTTTATCGTGCATTACTACATCACAATAAGGCGTATAACAGGCATGATATTCATCTATTAAATCATTGACAGTGATATTCATATTTTTAAAACCGAATTTTATCCTTTGTAATTTATTTATAAACCTTAAACTTGGTATCCAATCAGATGGTAATTTCATTAATTGGTGGGCCATATCTTCAGATTTTGGTACAGTGAAGCCTGATGCAGTGTTATCAGGAAGATAATCAAAAATTGCACATTGTAGCACCTTATTGGGGTTATGCCAGATTCTAGTGTCGTTTCTTTTTTCACAAATCTTTTGCGCACTTTGCGCAAGAGCATTTTTAATTTCAAGATCTAGTCTTTGCTTTTTGTATATATTAATTTCCTCAATAATGTTCTTTGGCTGTGAAAGACTGTATTTTATATCGGTAGGTACAATTTTGCCTAAAGAATCAAGGAGTGAATCGTAAAACAATTCGATTTTTTTACTTTTGTTTCCTGATAAGAGAAAATTTAATGCTATTTCTACTTCTCTTTTGTGAAGTCTGATAGGATCTATTACCCATTTTAATACAGGTAATTCAGATAAATATTGCAGGGTTTTGTCGTTTTGGAGATCACCTGATGCAAACTCGATGGCGTGAAGTTCTGAGATTATGATTGAACATGGTTTTTCTCTGATGAACTTATCCAATAGTTTCCAATCATTATCTAATTTTGATTTTGATGCCAGGTTTCGTAATTTTGAGGTATCAAGGTACACAGTAATTTCATTACTCATGTTTTTCTCTTAAATAGTATTTTTATTTAATTCCTCACTCTTACCTTTCTCCTCAAGAAAGAGAGGGAATTTTTTATTTATCTTCATTATCTATGTAGCTTCTTTTAACGCTTTTTCAATAATTTTTTGTTCTTTAGGAGTAATCTTGTATAAGTCGTAAACAATTCTATCTATTTCGGTTTGGGTCTTTTTTATTTGAGTTAAAAGTGAGGTGACTTTTTGGATAATCTGTTTTTCTTTTTTCTGATATGTTTGGAGGTCTTTTGCAAGAGGGATTTTTTTGATCTCATCCCACGATTTGCCAATATAATTTTTTAAGACATCTTGCAGGTAATTCATTATTTCTTTCGGAGCAATGATTGAAATCTGTTTTTTATTTTTTGATTTAAGGTCTAATGAATAACGTGGTTCATCAGTATTTTTATCAAAAAGTGGTGCGAGTTCGCTGATTTCTCCGATTTTCGACAAATAGAATTCTTTAATTTCCTTAGGTTCCCAGGATACTTTGGAATGGGTCCTTAAAATTCTCTTTTCGACTGAGGGGAGACTTACGGTTATTGAATATATATCTGGTTCGGGCAGATCTTCCGGTCCTTCGAGTTTAGTAAGTCGAGTTCCTTTGAAATATTGATTATATTGTGCCAGTGTTTTCTTTAATTCAATAATCTTTTCAACTTTTTTTACCAAATAGTCATGGATTTTCTTTTCTTTGGGGATAGCAAAATCAATGAGGCGAACTGGGATTTGCTCCTGTAACGATTGCCGCATATATCCTAATTGTCTTGCTTTTTGCATCATCCACCATCTTAATAAGGAGCTATTGAGAAGACCGAGAAAATAGAAAAGTGATTCTTTCACCCTTTCTTTTTTAACAAAAAATGTAATATCTCTTTTTTCAAAGAATTCCCCTGATTGATAAGCAAAGGGCTGCCAGGAAGTCCCCCAATTAGAAACGACAATCTTTTCAGACAAAAGGGCACTTTTGTCTCGAAGTCGGTGTAGCCGCCACCATGGATAACTTTCTCCATACCTATCTAATCTTGCTTGCAAAATTTCTTTAAACTTCATCAGATGTTTTTTGATTGAAGGATAGTCTTCTAAATCAATGTTTTTATCTATATATAATACATAATCTTTTTCCAAATCTGGAATGTCTACGTAATATGATGTTACATGCGCATTATGGTAAGATGGGATCATTAATTTTTTTTCATCCACAGACAGTTTCAATTGTTCAACTTCTTCTTGTGTTAAAACAAAAATGCCATTTCCTTTTCGAATTCTCTCTTTCTCTATTTTTTCGTTGGGCAGATATTTGATGTTTGTGTTTGTCACTCTGTCAACACTAGGCACTACGCCTTGTTTTGGTTCTAAAACTTTAAACAATAATTCTGTCTTTCCTTTAGCTTTTAGAAATATTCTATCTATATTAACCTTTGTCCAAATAGCATTCCAGGGAGTTTTGTCTAATCCTCCCTGTTTTACTGCGCTATAAAAGACATCGATGTATTTATCTGAATATTTATTTTTATCAATATGTGCTTCAATATGATTGCAAAGTTTTTTTAGCCTTGCGCGGTGATGGTTGCTGACGCCACCCTCACCCTTACCCTCTCCCGTCAAGGGAGAGGGAATTTTTGAAGGGGATTTTTTCATCAAGGGAGAGGGTATTGTTTTTACTTGCACGATTTTTATTTTCTGTTTATTTTTCTTTTTGATTATTTCTTCAATGGGAAATTTCACTAGTCCCTGTTCATAGCTTGAACATTTTTCTAATACAAAAACCATATTGTGCTGCCCAGGTGCACCTTCGAAAATTTTTGTTTCACCGAAATCAATAATGGTATTTATCAAAGAATTATCGAGAATGTATTGGCGCAATTTAGTCGCACCGTCAGCTGTAGACCAATATGATGTCGTTATAAAACCCTGTTTTCCGCCCTCTTTTAATTTCGAGAGTCCCAAGATAATAAAGAAATACAGATAGTCCATTTTACCTTGATAATAATCCTGCCAGTAAGCGTAATTTTCAACTGTAGCACGGAATAATTCTTTATGTCCCTTTTCACCAATATACGGTGGGTTGGAACAAACGAAATCAAAGTTTTTTGTTTCTTTGATTTTATCAAATACTCCTTTTTTATACTTATCTGACAAAACATTGAGTTGCTCATAAGGGTCTTTAGAGTTTCTGACATATTCACTTGCATCTGAAACACCAGTAAGTTTAGGATTGTGAAGTACCAAAGAGTCACCGGGGATTAAACCAAGAGTAAAGGCTAAACGCCTGAGGTGTTCTGCGATATTGACAATCTTCTTTATGACTGGAGTTATTTGAATAATGAGATTCACTTCTGCTATATAATAAGCAAAAATGCTTATATCGCAACCATAGAGACCATCATAAATTGCAAAGAAAATCTCATATAAGTCTTCAATATCTTTATCATTATACTGGCTCAATTCTTGGATTCGGCGTGCGGCCTCAACTAAGAATCCTGCTGATCCAACAGCGGGGTCAAAAACTAACTTATGTTTTCTCTTACCGTTCTCAAAGTTGAAAAAAGCTTCTTCATTCGTGTATCCAACTAAATCCCAGATAAAACTGATGATTTCTCTTGGAGTATAGTATTGCCCTTTGTTTTTTCTGTCTATTCGATCAACAAATTCCTCATAGACTGTTCCTAGTACATCGGTATTTAATTTGCCAAGATTATATTTTGAAAACTCATAAAGAACTTCAATAATTACATCCTCTGATGGAATATACCAACTGTAATTATTTGGAGCAGCATAGAGCCAGGAATATTGGTCTGCAGCAAAAGAAAATGATTGCTTGAGCACTTGTTTAATTCGACGATCAAGTCGTTCATACCAGACATCAAACCCACCATCATAAAGAACCTGTTCAATAAAACCAATGTCTTCCCACATACGGGCAATTAGAATGCGGGTCATTGTGAAGTAAGCAATACGCATCAAAAAAATGTCGACTGCCTGAAATTCTACGGTTCCAGGCTTTACTTTCAAAAAACTTTTCAATGCTTCAGACGAAGCCTTTAATGGAATTCTTGTGCGATCAAGTTCTCGTACAATAGCATCAATTTCTTGAGCAAACGCGATCTGGTCATTGTGCTGAAAATGCAGATTATCAGCAAGATATTTACGGTTATTCTTCACATCTTCGAATATATTTTTGACAACTTTGCGAATGCTATGCATTAATTCGTCAGGATCCAATATTTCATCCCCAATCCAGGGTTTTGCCTCTTTGATTTTTTCAATTTTATCCTGCAACGAAAGTTCGCGATACGAAAATTGGTTAACAAAATTCAAAAATTTCTTAGTATTCTCAAATTCCAAAATCTTCTTTGGTTGGGATTTATATGACTTATATAAGATTAGAAAATCAAAGGAATAAGTATTAATTGAACTTGGAAAATCTTTTACGTATACACAAAGCTTCTGCATATTGGTAATAACACCCCATTTTGCAGGTGGTTTAATATACTCTTGAATTTTGTCGCGATAAATAGATAAATTCGAACAGTTACTGCCTTTTATTTCAAAAATAAAAGGATGAGCACGTAAATCCCGAGGAGTGAAATCAGGTGTTAAGCCAGTTTTTTCAGGTAGTTCTGGAATATACTCGTCTTTTGGAAACCCAAGAATTTCCTGCATAATATCAACCCAGAGTTTTGGTTTGATAAATTCATCTTCATCAGTGAATCCTGTGCGAATATATTCATCAAAAGAATGGCATCTATCTTTAGAAATTTCCTTATATAATTTATTATAGCGATTTAGAATTGAAATAAGTTTTTTGATAATTTTTAATTCCCCGTCGAATTTTCTTATCTGCATTGAGTAATTCTACTTAAAAAAATAATGGTGTCAATCCTCTTTTAAACAAAGCCAATGAATTGGTAAACTACAAATTGAGATTGCTTCATCCGTCAAAAGACACGGCGGGGTCGCAATGACGGGAGGCGAGTTTGCAAGCGATGTTACTTCTATTGATACATTATATTTTACAAGGCTGAAGCCTTGCCCTACATTTTATTTAATCAATTTTAATCATCCTACTTATCTTTTTAAGTTCATCCCTTATCTCTCTTAGCACCTTACTTTTATTTCTCAAAGGTAAAGAAAGTTGTTCAGGAGCTTCAGTAAGTGTTACGAGTTTCTTTTTTGCGCCAGTAATAGTATAACCCTGTTCATATAAAATACTTTTTATTAGCCGAGCAATATCAATATCCTTTTTTGAATAATACCTTCTGTTTACCCGGTTTCTCCTTGGCTTCAAGATTGCAAATTCCTTTTCCCAGTATCTTAATATATATGGCTTTAAACTCAATATATCAGCCACTTCTTTTATTGAAAAGAATTCCTTTTCAGTCATAGACCCCCCTTTACTTTTCTGCGAAAAGTTGGATTCACACAGATAAATGCGGATTCAGACGGATAACACCATCTGTTTGAATCAGCTTTAATCCGTTTGCATCTAATAATACGTGTATTATTCATCTTTTAATGGCCTTGTCATTAAATCTTTTATACCTTGTTTTGGTGATATATTGTCAAAAAGTATCTTATAGACCACCTCACATATTGGCATTTCGATTTTATATTTCTCTGCTAACAGTTTGATTGCCCTGGAGGTCGGAACACCTTCGGCAACCATAACCATTTCTCTGGTTATCTGTTCTACGGTCTTCCCTTCACCAATCTTTTTTCCGAATCTGTGATTTCGGGATTCTTCACTAAAGGACGTGGTTACTAAATCACCAAGTCCGGAAAGTCCCCAGAATGTTTTTGCTTTTGCTCCCATCTTAACTCCGAGCCTCTGCATTTCAACAATCCCTCTTGCGATAAGGGCACCTTTTGCATTATTCCCAAATCCCAAGCCATCACCTATACCACAGCCAAGAGCAATGACATTTTTTATCGCTGCACTGAGTTCGACCCCGATAATATCATCGCCCTGATAAATACGAAAATTATCTGTTGTAAGTTGATGTTGAAGTTCTTTTGTACCACGAAGACAAGGACCGACCAGAACTACGGCAGCAGGTTCACCTCTGATAATTTCATTAGCGATTGATGGACCAGAGAGTACATATACTCTGCCTTGTGATTGCGGTAATTGACCAATAATTTCTGATGGCCTTTTTAATGACTCAATATCTATTCCCTTAGTTAAACTCAAATGGTATTCAATCTCTTTTTCAATCTTTGTTATTCTTTTGATAACCTTATGTAATACTTGTGAAGGGATTGCATATATAACAACATCAGCATTCTCCAAGATTTTTCCAATATCCCAGTGGATCAAAATCTCCTCAGGCATTTTATAGCCAACAAGAAATGGTTCATTATTTCTTGTTTTGATTACATGCTCGGCTCTTTCTTTATTAAATTCCCATATTTTTACAGTATGTCCATTTTTATACTGGGTAATACCAAATACTGAACCCCAATTTCCACATCCTAAAATGCTGAGTTTCACTTTTTTCTCCAGAGAACAGTTCTCGGTTCCTCTTTTTTTATAATCCTTTTGATATTCGAACGGTGTGCATAAATAATTAATAGTGCCATGATTAGTATAAAAATTCTGTCTATTAATTCTGCCTCACCCAAAATTGTTGTGATAATAGGTAGCACAATTGCAAAACTGATAGATGCAAGTGCTATAGTGTAAGTAGCAAGGTAAACAATTATCCATGCAGCCAATGAGATGACAAAGGATTTTGGCATTAAACCGATTGCTACGCCGATTGTTGTTGAAACGCCCTTGCCGCCTCGAAATCGAAAGAGTGGATTGAAGATATGTCCGAGTATTGCACCTGCACCAGCAAGAGCTGTAGGATAATAGAGACCTTTGACAAGTAGAACAGGAACTAATCCTTTTAGACCATCCAGGACAAAACCTAAGATAAAGAAGGGTAAGCCTAGAAACCTACCGAGATTTGTCGCGCCGATATTCCCACTTCCTACCTCTTTTAGATTAATCCCCTTTATTCGGGCGAGTATATATGAGAAGGGGATTATCCCAAAACCAAAACCAATAATAAAAGCTATTATATAATGCATTACCATAACCTCATTTAAAATGCCTTCTTTTAACGACATTCGTCTTTATTAATATTGGTACGCCTTTATAGCCAAAATAGTGGCGGATTGAATTCCGTATGAATCGAATATAACTATCCTTGACCGATATAGTCAGTGTGGCTCTAAAAATCGGTGGTTTTATTCCAGTCTGTTTCAGGTTTAGGAGCTCACCACCAGCCGGTGCCTGGAGGTTCTTTGCAAGATTCATTAGAACGTTCTTGTCTGCAACCTTATTATTTTCTGCATTGACATACAGAACATGATTTAAAAGTGTTTTGATCCCCGTGTTTAGTTTTGCAGATATTGGTACAACCGGTACAAATTCTAAGGATGTGAAGGATCTATATGTTGCAGGAATAATCCTTTGGCTGTCTTTTTTAATCAGATCAATCTTATTAGGTGCTATCACAAATCCCTTTGCCTTTGATAAAATCAAGGATGCAATGCGACGGTCCTGGTCAACTACTCCCTGTGTTGTGTCGAAAATTAAAATTACAACATCAGCTAGCTTAATCACCTTAGTTGCCTTTATCATTGAATAAAATTCAATAGATTCTTCTATACGGGATGGTCTTCTTAAACCGCAGGTATCAATGATTTCCATTTTTTTATCTCCGAATGTGAAGTTTGCATTGACCAAGTCTCTTGTTGTTCCTGGTTTTTCATCAACTATTGCGCGTTCAGATTTTGTTATTGTGTTTAATAATGTTGATTTGCCAGAGTTTGGTCTACCCAAAATCAAAATTTTTAGAATTCTGCCTTTCTTAATCTGTTCTGGTTCAGGAAGAATTTTTAGCGTTTCATCCAGAACGTCATCAAAACCAATACCTGCTTCAGCAGATACACAGAAAACATCATTAAATCCAAACTTAGAAAATTCGATTGCCTTGATTTCAGATTTTTTGCTATCAATTTTATTGATTAGTAAAAATACCTTTTTATTTGTTTTACGTATGTGTTGACAGATTTCTTCGTCGCCGGGTTTCAAACCATCTTTTCCATCAACAACAAAATAGATCAAATCTGCTTGTTCCAGCCCATATTCGATCTGCTTGGTAATTTCGTTTGCCAAACTGTCCGCCTCGTCAGGAAAGAACCCACCCGTATCAATAATGTTAAACACGCTGCCGCACCATGAAACTTCTCCATAGATTCGGTCACGTGTAACACCAGGTTCCTTATAAACGATACTCAATTTCATTCCTATTAAGCGATTAAAAATTGTTGATTTACCGACGTTCTTGCGCCCCACTATTATTACTGTAGACATTTTAGCAACTCTTTAATAGTATGTGGCGAAATAATTATTCGCTTATCATTTATTGTTTTATCGTCGATAAATCTACTGGAATCATTAACACAAGTCGGTGGTAAGATGATGCGATCGTACTTCTTCTCACACTTACTTATGGTTCGTGCAAAATCAGCACCGCTGATTAAACCTGATACAGTTACTGAATTTCCAAAAAAACGATTATCAACTGCAAGTACGTCAATATTTCCATTTTCTATACATCTAAGCTTTTCCAGCCTCCTTTTCAGCTGTTCCAAGAATGGCAATGCTAATCTGCCTGTAAGAATCAAGAATTTACCTTTTATCTTTTTTGTATTATTTAAAGCTTTTATTTCATTGATAAACTTTCTTACCATTCCGATACCATTTTCATGCTGGGTAAAATCATCGTAGTATTGTGTTTCTGGTATGGGTAATCCGGCTTTGATATAAAACTCATCAGCAAGATAGACCATTCCTGTTTTGTACGTCTTCCTGAATCTTTTATGAAATTCTTCTACTAAGCTGATAGTCTTTTGGGCTAATTTTCTTGAAACCATAGGTATGCTATTTACATACTTTGTTTTTCCCACTGGAACTACGCCGATTGAACTTATCCCGGGATATAAGGTGCTTAAATCAGTAATTGTTTTTATCAGGTTTGCGTCATCAGTGATATGTGTAATTACTACAATCTGACAGTGTATTTTAATATTATTGTCAATGAGAGATGAGAGATGTTGCATAATTAATCCTGCCTTGTCATTTTTGAATAATCTTCTCCGCAATTCTGGGTCAGTAGTATGTACTGATACATAGAGGGGTGAGAGTTTTAGTCTGCCAATCCTTTGTATATCGTGTTTACTGATATTTGTTAAACTTAGAAAATTGCCAAGCAGAAAAGATAGGCGGTAATCATCGTCCTTGAAATAAAGCTTTTTCCTCAATCCTTTGGGAAGGCCATTAATAAAACAAAAATCGCAATTATTCTCACATTGTCGATATACTGGTTCTTCCAACTCAATTGCTATTTTTTCATCGGGCTCAAACACGACTTCTTTTTTTACACCTTTATTTTCAATTAATATCTTTCGAGTATTCGTAATATCATTATAGAATTGGTATTCTAAAAAATCATCAATCTTATGATTATTAATACTCAATAATCGCGCGCTATTTGGGATTCTTGCATCATCTGAATGAATAATCCTAACCATATAGAATTATAAGACAATTTTCAGTAAAATTCAAGTGTTTCTTTAAGGTTGGAAACATTTTATCTAACCTGATTATTGACTTTGCTCCAAATTTTGGTATAATGCACAAGTAATTTGTTTTAAACGCACTAAGATATTTTAAAGTATTGGAATTTCAAGCCAATGCTTTGATTTAACAAGTAACCGAACGAAGTGAGGTTATCTTGATGGATTTCAATGACTGGAGGCAAAATGGGTAAGACCTTGGCAGAAAAGATTTTATCAGAAAAGAGCGGCCAGGATGCCTGCGCAAATGATATTGTTATCGCTAAAGTTGATGTTGCAGCATTCCAGGATGGTACTGGCCCGCTCGGTGTTAGACAACTTCAAAAGCTTAATATAAACAAGGTTAAGGCAGCAAAATCAATATTCTTTCTTGATCACGCAGCGCCTTCTCCAAGAAAAGAGTTGTCGAATGACCATATGCTTCTTCGGGAGTTTAGTAAAAAGTCCGGTGCAATTCTTTCTGAGGTCGGCGACGGAGTTATTCATCAAAGATTAGTTGAATCCTTTGTAAAACCTGGTGACGTAGTAATTGGTGGGGATTCTCATACGTGTACTGCTGGTGCATTAGGAGCTTTTGCTACAGGCATGGGTTCGACTGATGTTGCCATTGGCATGGCAATTGGCAAGACCTGGTTTAAAGTACCAGAGACCTTTAGAATTGAAATTAATGGCAAATTTCAATCAGGTGTTTATTCTAAGGATCTTATTTTATATTTAATAGGTATGATTGGTGCTGATGGCGCAACGTATAAGGCACTTGAATTTGGTGGTGAAACAATAGAGAAAATGTCAATGGAGTCCCGATTTGTTTTATCAAATATGGCAGTGGAGGCCGGGGCAAAGGTTGGGCTTATTGCCTCTGACAAAATTACCAGAGAGTATTTAAAATCACGCGGAAGGCTTAAGGAATGGAAAGCACAGGTTCCTGATATAGACGCAAAATACGAAAAGATCATAAAAATTGATGCCAGTAAAATAGAACCTCAGGTTGCATTTCCTCATACAGTTGACAATATAAGAGCGATAAGTGTGGCTAAAGCGAAAAAAGTTGATCAGATCTTTATTGGAACCTGTACTAACGGACGTATTGAGGATTTACAGATTGCAGCAAGCATTTTAAAAGGTAAAAAGCGTGCTTTTGATACACGGTTAATTGTTGTCCCTGCATCGCGCGAGATTTATCTTAATGCAATGAAACTCGGTTTGTTAAAAATCTTTGTTCAGGCAGGCGCAATCATAATGGGTCCAGGATGTGGTCCTTGCGTAGGTGTTCATGAAGGTGTGCTTGGTGATGGAGAAGTGTGTCTATCAACTGCAAATAGAAATTTTAAGGGAAGGATGGGTAACCCTGAGGCATTTGTTTATCTTGCATCACCGGCGACAGCTGCTTACTCAGCAATTAAAGGCAAAATAAGTGACCCCAGAGAAGTGATAAAGAAGGCTAAAAAGGGGAAAATAAGGGTGAACAAGGGTAAAAAAGGGAAAAATAGATAAGAGAATTTATGGTTGTAAATGGTATGATTATTATTCGTGTAAATTCGTGCCATTATTAGTGTTTACCCTGTGAAATAGGAATTTTGAAAGTGGCAATGAAGTTTAAAATTGAAAACGGAAGTATCAATAGTAGTAAAATTATGAGTTTAGAATTATTTCACGGGGCAAGTTAGTGTTTTAAAAAAAAGGAGATAAATTATGGCTAAACTAAAAGAAAAACTGGCACAAAAGATTCCACAATTACGGGATGAAATTAAAGGTTTTGTAAAAGAACATGCAAACAAGGTGATATCTGAGGTAAGTGTAGCACAGGCATACGGTGGTATGCGGGGTGTTAAGGCACTTGTCTGTGATACTTCAGTCGTTCCACCTGATAAGGGTTTGATAATTCGTGGAACACCAATTGGAGAATTGAAGGATCAGTTACCTGAGGCAGTGTTCTATCTTCTCGTTACTGGTGAAATGCCTGATAATGAGGCTCTGGAAGATTTAAAAATGGACTTGAAATCACGGTCCAAGGTACCTGATTATGTTTGGAAAACACTTGAGGCAATGCCCAAGGATTCCCATCCTATGGTGATGTTCAGTCTTGGAATTCTTGCTATGGAAAGGGAATCAGTATTCAAAAAGAAATATAATGAGGGCATGAAAAAGACTGAATACTGGGATCCTACACTCGAAGATTGTTTAAATCTGATCGCCAAATTACCAACACTTGCCGCAGGAATTTATCGTATGCGATTTAATAAAGGTCCACGTATTGAGCCTGATCCAAATCTTGATTGGGCTGGTGATTATGCTCGTATGCTTGGTCTTGATGATCCTACAGGTGAATTTGCAAATCTGATACGCCTGTATATGGTTCTACATACTGATCATGAGGGTGGTAATGTTAGTGCCCATACATGTCATTGTGTTGGTTCTGCGCTCTCTGATGCTTATTATGCGGTTTCAGCAGGTCTTAATGGTCTTGCTGGACCTTTGCATGGATTAGCAAATCAGATGTGTTTACGTTGGGCTATCATGGTTAAGGATAAATTTGGCGGCGTACCAACAGAAGACCAGTTACGCCAGTTTGCATGGGATACCCTGAAATCAGGACAGGTAATTCCTGGATACGGACATGCTGTTTTAAGGGTTACCGACCCGCGTTTTACTGCATTCCATGAATTTGGTTCCAGGGTTTGTGCTGATGATGATCTATTCCAGATCGTAGCTAAAGTATTCAAAGTTATCCCAGATGTTTTAAGAGAACACGGTAAGGCAAAAGATCCATGGCCCAATGTTGATGCTGCCTCTGGTTGTTTGCTCTACCATTTTGGCTTAACTGAATTCGAATACTATACAGTACTATTTGGTGTCTCAAGGGCATTAGGTATGTGCTCCCAGCTTATTGTCAGCCGTGCCTTGGGTGAAGCAATTGAAAGACCTAAATCAGTTACAACTGAATGGATGAAACAGGCAGTAGCAAAGAGTTAAATTACAGATAAGAGATGACGTAAAAAATGACAAGGAGATGGGGAGACAAGGAGACATAGTGATTTGGAGAAATAAAAATCTGTTCTCTCTTCACCTTGTCACCAAGTCACCTAATTCTTTTTTTAAAATGTGGAGGAAAGCATGATTCTAAAAGGTAAAGTATGGAAGTTCGGGGATAGCATTTCAACGGATCTTATCTGTCCTGGAAGATACTTCCATCTCCGGTCAAATCTGCCTGAACTTGCTAAACATGTGCTTGAAGATGCTGATACACAGTTCGCATCGAATATGGCAAAGGGCGATTTTGTTGTGGCAGGTAACAATTTTGGTCTTGGTAGTTCACGTGAGCATGCGCCAACCATTATAAAAATTGCTGGTGTTTCTGCTGTTCTGGCAAAGTCATTTGCCCGTATTTTCTTTCGTAATGCAATCAACGTAGGCTTACCTCTTGTAGAATGTGATACCGACAAGATTGATCAAGGTGATAAGCTTGAGGTTAATCTCTCAACAGGTATAATAAGAAATAAGACTAAAAGCATTGAACTTGAGGCGCATTTTCTTCCAAAGGCAATGCTCAATATTTTGAATGATGGTGGTCTATTAGCCCATATTCAAAAACACGGAGATTTTAAATTAGATTGATCACCAGGAGAAAAATATGAAGAAAACTAAAAAGAGAAAAATAAAAAAAGCACCAAAGGCAAAAAAGGTTAAAAAGACGAAGAAGATTAAAAAAATTAAAAAGACTAAAAAAATAAAAGTGACCAGGGCACCTAAAAGGTTGAGTTCCCTCGAGAGAGCAAAAGAACATTTTGGTAAACTTATTAAGGATCAGTTAAAGAGGGTTAAGCAAATAAAAGCTCAAAAGGATTGGATAGATTATGCGAAAGTGAAGCCAATAATCATCGGCACGATCGGCGGTGATGGTATTGGGCCTCAGATTACTGCAGAGGCAAAGCGTGTGCTTGAGCATCTTCTTAAAGATGAGGTGCAAAAGGGAAAGATTGAATTTCGTGTTATTGAAGGACTCACCATTGAAAAACGTTCTGAGGTTATGAAACCAGTTCCTGATGATGTATTAGAAGAAATCAAAAAATGTCATGTGACATTAAAGGGACCGACTACAACACCGAAAAAAGGCGATCCCTGGCCAAACATTGAAAGCGCTAATGTTGCAGTAAGAAAAGAGCTTGATCTATTTGCTAATGTAAGGCCGGTGCGCGTGCCGTCACAGGGTATAGACTGGATGTTCTTTCGAGAGAATACAGAAGGTGCCTATGCCCTTGGTCCTTTTGGCGTTGAGGTGACCGAAGATCTTACCATGGATTTTACGGTCGCCACAAAACCGGGAAGCGAAAGAATCATTAGACTGGCATTTGAATATGCAAAAAAGAATAATATCGACAGGGTGACAGCCGTGACCAAGGCAAATGTTATAAAAACTACGGATGGACTCTTTCTCAAAACCTTTTATGAGATAGCAAAGGAATACTCCGGGATAAATGCTGATGATTGGTTTATTGATATTATGACGGCAAAGCTAGTTGATATTAAAAGAAGAACCCAATTTAAGGTTTTGGTTCTACCTAATCTGTATGGTGATATTCTTACTGATGAGGCAGCAGAATTCCAGGGCGGTGTAGGTACTGCAGGGAGTGCTAATATTGGCAAACAGTATGCAATGTTTGAGGCTATTCATGGTAGTGCACCGCGTATGGTAAAAGAAGGTAGGGCACAATATGCTGATCCCAGCAGTGTAATCAGGGCTGGTTCAATGCTTCTTAACCATCTCGGGTATAAAGACTTAGGTAAGAAACTTGAGATAGCTCTGGATATCTGCGGACAGCATGAGAAAAAATTAGTAATGACCGGTCGTTCCACTGGTGCAACAGGCAGGGAATATTGTAATTATATAATGGAGACAATAGCTGATACGAATCTGGAAAAGAGGTGGCAGGAATATCAACAGGGTTGATTGAAAAAACCAGGATAACAGCACACCGATTAATATAAGTACACTTGTTTTCTAAAAAAAACGGGGGTAGGTATCTGTTTTGTAGCTTGACATTAATCTAAAATTGAGTAAAATTTAATATGGTTTTGGAATCTAAGGTTGCTTTTATCACGGGTGGAGCAAGCGGTATCGGCGCTGGCATAGCCAAGAAGTTTATTCAGGAAGGAACACGGGTCATTATATGTGATGTGGATGCTGAAACTGGAACAAAGACTGCTCAACAAATCGGTGGAAATATTCATTTCTACAAGATGGATATAAGTGATGAGGGAGAGGTGAAGAAAACTGTAGAGACTGTTATTAATGAATTTTCGAGGATTGATATTCTGATAAATAATGCAGGTATAACAAAAGACAGATTGCTTTTGAGAATGACCAAACAGGATTGGGAGAGTGTAATCGGAATAAATCTCACGGGTACTTTTCTGGTTACTAAAACAATCATGAGGTACATGATTAAACAGCGCTATGGTAGAATTATTAATATTGCTTCAGTCGTAGGCTTGATCGGTAACCCGGGTCAGGCAAATTATGCAGCAAGTAAGGCAGGAATTATTGGTTTTACAAAATCGTGCGCTAAAGAGCTTGCAGGACGCAACATCACTGTAAATGCGATTGCCCCAGGATTTATTGAGACCAGAATGACCGAGAATATTCCTGATGAAATCAAGCAGAACTATCTTAAATTGATTCCATTAAGAAGATTTGGGTTGCCCGAGGATGTTGCTAATCTTGCTTTATTTTTATCATCTGACCAGGCATCATATATTACAGGTCAGGTTGTTTGTTTAGACGGCGGACTGGTGATGTAATATTGTTTTCTGTGAAACAGAAAAAGAAAGGAGAGAAAAAAATGGCATTATTCGATGATGTAAGGGATATAATTGTGGAACAACTGCATGTTCCACCAGAAAAGGTTAGTTTGGAAGCAAAGTTTATTGAAGACCTTGGAGCCGATTCTTTAGATACTGTTGAGCTTATTATGGCATTTGAAGAGAAATTCAATCTTCAGATTTCTGAAGAAGAAGCACAAAAACTGGATACTGTAGGTAAAGCCGTAGCATACCTTGAAGATAAAACAAAGGCATAATGAATAGGGTAGTTGTCACAGGTATTGGTGCCATTACGCCTGTGGGTAATGATATTAAAACGACTTGGGATAATTTCCTCAAGGGCAAGAGTGGTGTTGATACGATTAAGGGTTTTGATACTTCCCGGCATACTGTTAAGATTGCCGGTGAGGTAAAGGATTTTGAACCCGAAAAGAAATTTGACCCCAAGATAATTAAAAAACTTGATCGTTGTGTCCAATTATGTCTTTGGGCAACATCTGAAGCAGTAGCGGATGCCCAGATAGATTTTGATCAGTGCGACAAAACCCAGATTGGAGTGATCATTGGTTCTGGTATCGGTGGTTTACATACCTGGGAAAGAGAGTATTCCAAATTTATTGAGAAGGGACCAGCACGCGTTTCACCTTTTTTAATCCCGATGATGATTCCGGATATGACTTCAGGATATGTTGCAATCCACTGGGGTTTAAAAGGACCAAATTATACCACAATATCAGCCTGTGCTTCTGGAGCCCATGCAATTGGTGATGCGTTTCGGGCAATAAAATATGGCGACGCCAATGTTGTTGTTACCGGGGGTTCAGAGGCGCCCGTGACGCCATTTGCACTTGCAGGTTTTAGTAATATGCGTGCTCTTTCGCGTCGAAATGATGAACCCCAGAAGGCATCAAGGCCCTTTGATGTAGACCGTGATGGTTTTATTATGGCTGAAGGTGCGGCAACATTAATTCTTGAGGACCTGGAGTTTGCCAAGAAAAGAGGTGCGAAAATTTATGCTGAGATAGTTGGTTTTGGCGCTACGGGTGATGGTTATCATATAACTGCTCCGGCACCTGAAGGTGAAGGCGCACGTAGGTCCATGGAGCGGGCGATTAAAGAAGCTGGATGCAGAAAAGATGAGATTAATTATGTAAATACTCATGGTACATCTACTGAACTAAATGATAAATTCGAAGCAGTGGCAATCAAAAAACTGTTTGGTGACCATACAAAGAAACTGGTTTTAAATGCGACAAAATCAATGATAGGTCATACACTTGGCGCAGCCGGCGCAATTGAGGCAGTAGTTGTACTATTGTCAATGCGTGATGGGATTGTTCATACCTCGCTCAATCTTGAAAATCCTCTTCCTGAGTGTAATGGTTTAGACTTTGTCGCTGGCGGTCCACGAAAGGTAATAATTGATTGTGCGATTTCAAATTCTCTTGGTTTTGGTGGACATAATGCAACATTATGTTTTAAGCGATTTTCAGATTAAAAAGAATGCACCATGGGAACAAGGTAATAATAGGTGTTGGTGGTAATATTGGGTCAGGCAAGACATTGGTCAGCAGGATTTTTGAAGAACTTGGAGCACACTACATTTCTGCTGATGAGATTGGCTGGGAAGTTCTGTCTGATATTACCGGAGAATTGAAAGAACGATTTGGTGAGATTGTTATGGATGGAGACACAATTGATAAAAAGAAACTTCGTAGCGTCGTTTTTTCAAATCAGAAAAATCTTGATTATCTAAATGGATTATCTCACCCTATTTTGGTAAAAAAAATATTGAAGGAGATAGAAGAGATTGAATCTGGTATGGTTGTTATTGATGCAGCACTAATCTTTGATTGGCCAGAGCTCATGCAAGTGGTCGATTATCCAATTCTTGTTGTATCTGATAATGAAGTGAAAGAAAAAAGGGTACTGAAAAGGGGTATTGATAAGCAACTTTTCAGACAGATCTTAGAGTCGCAAAAGAGTGAAGCTGAAATATCAAATCTGGCAAAGTTTGTCATCAAAAATAACGGCACTGTAGATGTACTTAAAGCACAGTGCCAAGATATTTATAAGGAGATAAAAAATGATTGTAGAATGCAGTAATTGTCATGCAAAATACAATATTGATGAAAACAAAATTCCTGCAGCCGGTGTAAAAGTAAGATGCCAAAAATGCCAGCACATTATTTTTATTAAAAAAGAAGAGCCTGTGTCGCTACCTGTTGAGCCCGACGAAAAACCCGTGCAACCTGAGCCTGCTCCGCCTTCACAACCAGAAATGCCGTCAGAACAGGCTCCTGTACCAGAGGTTCCAGCCGAGGCACCGGGTCCACCAGCACAAACTCCGCCACAGGAACCTGAACCTTCAGTTGAAACAATACCAGAACCTGAACCTGGTCCAGCTCCAGAGATGAGCGAGGACGATAAGAAATGGAATGAGAGGGCAAGACGGCTTGCAAAGGCACTTGCCTCGGATCTGGTGTTGTATAATCAAGATAAAGTGGAAGAAGGTCTTATTAAAGGAACAATCGCTCAACTTTTGGGAGCAGAGATTAGAAGGTCATGGGAGTATTATATTCAGCAGATACCCAAACATATTGTAGAAAACACCGATTATTTTAAAGAACAATTGAATCAAATTGTCGGTAAAGGAAAAGAGATTTTTAAATAAGATTACATTAAACAATTATAATTTTGTAGTCACTTTCAAATTTATTTATTCGTTCAAGAGAAGAATTTCAATAGTGTTCGCTAATAACGTAGAATAATCGCAGATTTTATATTGTCAGCAATTTCTGTATTTATTGAGGTTTTTTGACGATTTTTCGGTAATAGAACAATAATAAGAGCACTATAATAATTACAAATACTACTATACTATAAGGAAGGGGAATTAAATGGGTATTGTATTTATTAAACCAATAAGTATCAAATGATGTATATGCAATAAAAAGTTGTATAAAAGACGTAATAATAACGAGAAAGTTCGGTATATCTGGATTGGAACATGCTCTTCGAGCAAAAAAGAATATTATAATATTGAGTGCAAGCAATATAGAGGAAGGAACTATGCCCGATATAAGGTATGAAGTCTTTGGTCCCCATCCATCTGGATTACCGTGAAAATCAAAATGAATTGCAATACGCTCAGGTAATTGCGCATAGTTTAATAGAATGATAATTATGGTTAGGATAAAAATACAGATGGGGATGATTAGTATTAGAGGATTTGCACGTTCCATTTCTTCTTGTGGAATTGGTTTGATGATTTCTATCTCACCGGTTATGCCAGAAGCTATTGCTTTAAGATGTTCTTCAAATTTATCAGGCTCAAGTGGGGACAGGGCATAATTACCTTTTTTGGATTTGATAATAAAAATATTCTTTAAACTTGTTAACTGGCAATTAATGCTTCCATATTCGGCAGTAGAAAACATACCATAATACCCGAATAATCCGCCATTTCCAAAGGTGCGTACTACCTTTAGTTTCATAAAATCAGATACTGAAACATATGCTTCGATTTCATTAAAAGGAATTGTTATTTTTTTGCCTATTACCTTTTCGATTATCAGATTAGTGCCTTCAAAAGAATAGTTTTTTGGACTTAATAAATATGATATTATAATAATAAGCATCATGAAAATTGCAAAAGCCCAGCCAAAAGGCACTTTGATAATAAAAAATATTGAAAGCCCAATTAAAAATACAGTAGCAGCAATAGATACAACAATTGCCATCTTATCTAATTTCGCAGTTTTAAATTCCATATAATATTATAAATATTATTATTAAAATGTCAATTGATAGACTTCCCTTTTCTCTGCCGTCATTGCGACCCCGCACCCAGCCCCTTGTGCAAAGGAGCTGGGTGCGGGGGAAGCAATTTTATTCCACATCGTCATTGCGAGCGTGAGCGCCTGCCCTGAGCTTATCGAAGGGAAGCAATCTCATCTTTATTCAATTTTCTTCTCCCTTGAAGGGAGAGGTGTAATATCTCTTGACACGGACGGAAATTTTTGTAAACTCTCTAATATAGGGGATATGAAACCTTATACCGTGTAGGGTATTAAGGAAGATATGGTAGTTAACGATTAAACTTGTCGTATTGAAATTTCAATAAATTGAAATTCCAACAGCCCCTTATCTTTCAGATAAGAAGCTGGACTCAGATAGGTGTAAGTCTAATACGACCCAGCTCCTTTGATAAAAGGGGCTGCCTGAAGGGAGATAGATAGAGCACGAACGAAGTGAGTGCCTATCTGGTATTCTTTAAGGAGTAAACTTGAGAATAAAAATAAACTTGGAATCATACAGTAGCAAAACTCTTATTTTACCAAAACACTATAATTACTTAATTCAGGGATTTATATACAGAAATTTGAGTAAGGCAATTGCCACTAAGGTTCATGACCAGGGATATAAATATGGTAAAAGAGAATTTCGCCTTTTCACGTTTTCAAGACTTTTTGGCAGATTTGAATTCCAAGATGGAAACATAGTTTTTAAGGAAAAATGTACCCTCTGGATTGCCTCGCCCATAACTGAAATTCTCGAATCGTTTGCCTGTTCACTTGCCCGTAAAGGAAAAATAAAGATAGGTAATAATGATTGTCATGTAATGAGCATCGAAGTGCCATTTATTGGAGACTATAACGAGGAATTATTGGTTCGAGTCCTTTCACCGATTACAGTTTACAGCACTTTATTTACAAAGGATAAAAAGAAAAAGACATATTATTATTCACCATTTGAAGATAATTTTTCAAAATTGCTAAAAGAAAATCTTTTTAAGAAATATGTTTTGGTTAATAAAGGAGAACATGATAGTAAATTTGATTTCTCGATTAGACCTGAAAAGGTGTCGAAAAAAAACGAACATATCATATTTTATAAAGAAACTGTGATAAAAGCATGGTCCGGTATTTATCGTCTTAAAGGATCAATAGAATTGATTAAACTTGCGTTTGACTGTGGTCTGGGAGCAAAAAATAGTCAGGGATTCGGCATGATTGAAAAATGGAACCGTCCATCTTCTTCCCTTTCTTGATGCCTGTCCGCCTTAAGAGGAGAGGTCACTTCTGTTTTTCCCTCTCCCTTGATGCCTGTCCGCCTCAGGAGGAGGAGAGAGCTATGCTTGCCCTGAACCCCGAAAGTGTCATTCTGAACTTGGTTCAGAATCTTTTCGGGGCAGGCTTGTTTCATGAGGTGAGGGTGTAAAATAAGGAGTGCATATGGAAAAACAAATTGAAGAATCAGTTCTTTTATTGCTATATATAACCAGTTGGGAAGAAAAAATCATGAATCATAAAGTCAAACGCACCTGGAAAGGTTACCCATTTGAAATTTTGGATGACCTGACTGAAAAGGACTATATAAGAGGTAGTAAACGAGCTAAATCAGTTTATCTTACTGAAAAAGGCATTGAAAAGGCAGAGGAATTAAAGAATAAATATTTGGATATCAAATAACACAGGGAGTCAGAATGCCAAAAACAGATCGAGATGATACTAATCCCAATTCATTTACACGATATGTCCAGGTAATAATGGATGAGATTGGTGATTATAGCCAGGAAGGGATTCAGAAAGCACTGTCTCTGTCACAAATTTTCTATAATATTGCCGTACTATCTGAAATATCTGGAGAAAAAGAAAAAATAAAACAGAAGATGACTGATGAATTTATTAAAGAAATGCAAAAATACTCTCCTGAGATAACCGAAATAGAACTTAACTGTTTTACTGATATAATGTTTGATAAATACTATGAGATCTTCCCAAAACATCAGCCAAAATGATTGACATAAATTATAATCGCTGTAATCTTTCACTTATCATCGTAATCAGAGAATGTCAGCAACATTCTAAGAAGGCAAAATGATTGAAGGGATAAAGGAATTGATTCTGCCAACCTGTCATTCTGAATTCATTTCAGAATCTATTATTTGTCATTGCGAGGGCGAAGCCCGTGGCAATCTCAAAGAACCAATTGTCATTCACTCTCCTTCCTCTCCCTTGATTGGAGAGGGTAAGAGCTTGCACTGAACTTGTTTCAGGGGTGAGCGGTGAAAGGAATAACATTGTGCTTGAGGCAATAAAGGAATTGGGGAAAGAGAATGGAGGATAGAAATGATTAACGCAATGCGGACATTAGCATTAGATTATCTTTTTGACAAACTGGGCGACAAAAGTAACCCACCCCAGAATCTGGAAGACTGGTATCGCGAGTTACGCGAGACTCAGCCTGAGCAGCTTTTTCCATTTTTGGTGGAAAGCACAGTGGGAATTGAAAAGATTTATATCCTTGAGAAAAATGTAGAAGAAAAAACTGTCCGTTTGGTTCCTGAGGATATGACTGAAGAAAAGGCAAAATGGCTTCCATTTATGAGACCATCAGGACCTCAAGGGGCACAGGTTGGACCTGTTATAAAACGAAGCTATACTAAGGCAAAAGGTGGAGGTCCCTCCTCAAAGATTCTTAAAACAACTATGGATTCATTCAAACAGATTGCCAAAGAAGATAATCCATGGTCTCCTTTTTTTAGTCAGATTATAGATTTACTTAATCATCCAAGGCTCAGATTATTAGATAATTCCATTCTTAACTGGAAAGATGCTGGTTATGAAAGTCTTCTTGCAGCTGCAGTTGACAGAATTGGCGAACAAAAACAAACAGTATTTCTTACTGTCAAGGATAACAATGGTAATCTTCCTGGACAATGCAAAGAATATCTTAACTATCTGATGACTGAAAAACTTGTTGGTACAAGATATATTACTGCCAATGCACTTGCTGTAGATAATCAAACTTGTCCATTATGTGGTAGCTCAGGGGTGACTGTTTTCCCAAATGCTCTCAAGGGTGCAGGAATTAACCTAAGCAATGTTGATAGAGCAGGAGCATTTCCTAATATTGACACAACTCAGGCATGGAAGGGATATGCTCTCTGCAACACCTGTGCTGATCTACTGTATATCTATAAATTCCATTTTTTGAAAAAGGACTCTAAAAACAGGAATCCGTTTCTAGCTCCTATTGCAGGATATAGTGCAATTGTAATCCCATTTACTACTATAGACTACAATGCCCGGCAAAATATTTGGAGAGCCATAAAAGATTTTGTGAAAACTGCATCTTCTGATGTAGAAGAATCTGAGCTAACAATTCTTGATATTCTCAAAGATGAAAAAGGAATACTAAACCTCACTTTCTTATGGGCAACAGTTGGACAAAATATAGAGAATGTAACTGGTTTGATAACCGATGTTCCACCAACACGATTGAAGGAATTATCAAAAGTAAATGAAGAATCATTAAAGTGGAAACATTCCCTTTTCCCAGAAATAATGTTTTTTTCTGATAAAAGAATCAACTTTACTCCTGATTTATCACTCAGGGCATTAAAAACTCTATTTTATCGACCTGGTGGTAAAAAGGCAAAAGATATTAATGCAAGTATGAAATTAAGACAGTTAAGGAAGAGTATCGCAACTTCTTTGTATCACAAAACAGACATTCCTTTGATGAGATTCTGGGAAGAAGTTGTGATTACTGCTCGATGGCGTTGGCTGGATGCTATTCAAAACGGGAGTGCATATGGACTGCTCTATGAAGGTAAGAAAAAGACAGGAGAAACATATCTGACTACTGCTGGTTGGATAAGGCATTTGTGCTGGTGGATTTACTATTTTAAAAAATTGGAGGTGATGAAAATGGAAGACAATTTCTACGAACCTAAGATGGAAAGGTTGAAGCCTTATTTTGGGCCTGAAAGCGGAATCGACTCTCCACAGAAAGCATATTCTTTTTTGCTCGGTGCCCTCTATGGCAAAGTACTTCAGGTGCAAGGAGCAAGGGGAGTCAATGTAGGTGCAAATGCCCTTACATGGCTCAAACGACTAACTTTGAAGGGAAGAGATCTTCCTGAATTATATATTAAGACTCGAGAAAAACTCTTAGCCTATGAGACTGAAAAAAATCCAGAGGTAAGGGAACTAATTAAGGAAATAGGCATACTTGGGATTCAATTAGGTGATAATATCGAGTTGGATGAGATACCGACCAATTATTATCTGTTGTTGGGGCAGTCGTTGACCACCACAATTTTACCTAAAAAAGATGAGGATAAAAACAAATAGGAGGTAAAGAAAATGAATGAGCAATTTCTGTCAAACAGACATGAGTTTTTATTTCTTTATGACATCAAAATGGGCAACCCAAATGGTGACCCTGATGAGAACAGACCGCGGGTTTTACCGGATGGAACTCATTATGTGACCGATGTCAGGCTAAAACGTTTTGCTAGAGATTTTATGAAAAGCCAGGGTGAAGATATTCTGGTAGATACTATTGAGGGCAGGACTACAAATTTGACTGGTAGAGTTGTAGATTATCTTCAAAAAAATAACCAAAAAGAAGCAAATGGTGAGGAACTAGTCAATATTCTTCTAAAAGCCTTTATTGATGCTCGACTCTTTGGTAGTTCATTTGCATTTAAATCTCAAGAAGTAAAGGGAGAAAGCGATCGTAAGGCTGATTGGAAGCCAATACCGAAGACTATGACAGGTGCTGTCCAACTCAATATGGGTGAGGTACTTCACAAAGCAGAAGAGGTAGATATTCATGGAACGTCTATTTTGGGAAGCGGTGAAGAAAAAACAGCAGGAACATTCACTACATATTTCGGCCTCCGCTATGCTCTTATTGGTTTCTCTGGTGTGGCAAATGAACATTCAGCAAAGAAATCAAATATGTCGGATGAGGACTATGAATATTTCCTTAAGGCAATGTGGCATGGTGTACGAGTATGCGGAAACACCAGAACTAAAGTTGGTCAGATCCCACATCTACTGATTGACGTTAAGTACAATTCAGGTGAAGAGTTTCAGATTGGGCGGCTCCACGACTATGTGAGAATGGATCCAACCAACGATAAAAAACAAAAAGAATGGGCTTCACCTGAAGACTACAAATTAGATTTGTTATTGCTGGTTAAACGATTGGAAGAACAAAAGAATAAAAACAGAATAGAAAGTGTGCGTTATGCTAAATCACCTGATATTCAATTCACAAAAGATTTACCGACAGATTGGCAACCGATGGATATTGAAACACTTCAAAAGTCTATATGAGTATAGTGAAAAAACATTCAATGAACCTGATAAATTTTCAATTGAAAGGTCGGTTTGCTCATTTCTTGAGAGCAGAGGCATCAGCAAGTGCATTAAGTTATCCTATTCCACCAAGGACTGTAATACTGGGTATTCTGGGTGCTGTTCTTGGCTTGCCAAAAGATGAACCACAGGTTTTGCTGGAACCAGCATACATTGCAATCTCTGGAAAACTGCCAAAGACCCACTGGCATAGAGCAAAATTTCGCAAAGATCCACCTACACCATTACCTTACGTTGTAAAAAGAACACAGAAGTCGGAAAAGAATACAGCACCAGAAAAGGCAACCTTGATTCTTCAGGAGTGGCTTTTTAACCCAGTTTATACTGTCTCGGTTTCTGTTCCGAGCCCGTACCTTCTCCAGTTGGAAAGTAGATTAAGAAAAAGACAGTGGCACTTTACCCCATCTCTTGGATTGTCTGAGATGATAGCAGATATCGAATACCTTGAATTCCTTGAGTGTTCAAGTTTACCAAAAGGAATCTATGATGTTCAATCTGTTTTTCGACAGAAATCTGGTTCACTCGACATGAAACAGATACTTAAGAAAGAGCTATCTATTCATTTACTTCAGATGCCTCGAACTGTAACACCAGATAGAATTTTTTCTCATTGTAGATACATTACAGAACGAGAGGCGAGACCAGTTCCAGTAAAAACAAACCAAGCATATAAGACTGAGAACAAAGTTATAATGTTTTTGTGAAAGATCTAAAATCTCACCCGGATATACAACTTTCCGAACACATTAGCCAAGTTATGACAGCCATAGATATCCTATGTCAGTGGCATTCAAATAGAGTAATATCACCTGAAGTCAAAGAGCTCATTCGGAAGGCAGTCCTTTTACATGATAGTGGTAAAGCAACAGAAGCATTTCAAAAATATATTGAGAATCCGTCTGCCTATACAGACGACCCTATGAACAAAGCACATACCCCAATGTCTACCCTTATTACTCTCTTACTATCAAAAGAGGAAAAATGGGATATATTTGATACAATGTTGATATCCGCTGTTATTTTTGGGCATCATAGAGGATTGCCATCTGTAGAAAGTCTGCGAGAGATAGGTGGTGGAACGCTTGCTAAAATTTTGAAGTGGCAAAATGGGACGTTACTAGTTGACTTATTAAATCAGAAGTGTGATATTGATATTTCCGGTTTGGACTTTGATAATCGTCCCTGGGCGAAGATGCAACAGTATCTTGATAATATAGTCCTTCCTACCTTTGAGAATTCGTCAATTGGGGAAGCAGTTGAGTTTAGACTAAAATCACAATTAGTCTTTTCGTTATTACTTGAGGCAGACAAGGCTTTTCTTGCAGTAAAGGAACCTCAAAAATATTTATATAGAGAACCACGGTACTGGAAATCTGAATGGGTTGAGCAAAGAATAGAATCTTTAGAAAAATCATCCATAAATGGAATTCAGCGATCAATAAGAAATGCACTGAAAAGAAAAATCGATGAGATTCAAACTCCTGGCATTTATAGTCTAACCGCACCCACAGGGAGTGGTAAAACTTTACTTTCTGCTACATGGGCTTTAAAATTACGAGAGATAAGAGGTAAAAAAATATTGCCAAAAATAATAGTTGTGCTTCCATATCTTTCTATTATTGACCAAACAACAAAAGAATATGAAAGTCTTTTAACTATTGGCGGAGAGAAAGCAGACGGAACATGGTTTTTAACAAGTCATTCATTGTCTGACAGAAAATATAAAGGAAGTTTGGAGGGGGAAACTGAATATTTTTTTATTGATACATGGCGAACAGAATTAGTTATAACTACTTATGACCAGTTTTTGATGAGTCTTATGGACCCCAGAGCAAGGTATCAAATGCGGTTTCATAACTTATGTGATTCTTTGATTGTAATGGATGAGGTTCAGTCTCTTCCCTGCAGACTCTGGAAACCGCTGGAAGAGATATTAAGTTGTCTAGTGAAAACAGGTAATACTAGTATTCTGCTGATGTCCGCTACGCTTCCTGCAATAATTCCAGAAGCAAAGCCACTTATAGAAGATTACAGCACATATTTTAAAAAATTTAACCGGTACAGATTACAGTTCAGATTACAGGAAAAACTTAAAATAAGTGATTTCTGTAATGAAGTAATAAAACGGAGAGACAAATGGCTACAGGATAGCAGGCAAATACTGATTACACTAAATACCCGCAAGAGTGCACGGATTGTGCGTGATAAACTAGCCAAGGACTGGCCTCTGGGGTTTTCTGACATCCCCTTATTATTTCTCAGTGCAGATGTAACCCCACAAGATAGGTTAAATACCATAAAGATCCTTAAAAAAGGGCAACCCTGTATCGTTGTGTCAACGCAATGCATAGAGGCAGGTGTAGATATTGATATGAATTTTGTAATTCGAGATTTTGCTCCGTTTGATAGTCTTGTTCAAATTGCAGGTCGTTGTAATCGCAAAGGGAATATGTCTCATCCAGCAATTGTTGAAGTGGTGGATTTGGTGAATGAGCAGGGAAAACGATATTCAGAAATGATATATGATGATGTTCATTTGCAAGTGACTCGACAATTGACAAAAGAAAACATTGAAGAAAAAGATATTTTATCATTGGCGATAAAATACTTTGATATGTTGTCTAAAAAAAAGGATATAGGGTTAAAACATCTTAAAAGGTTTGCAAGATGGCGGGAAGATGACTCTGTGCGAGAACTGCTGCGCGGTAAAGAACGAGAGAAATATACCTTTCTTGTCTTAGAGCAAGATCCTGGCCTGAAAGATGAGATGGCAAAGGCAAATAAAATTGAAGATCGTTGGAAACGACGTGAGGCATGGCGAGCAATCGCAGGTAGAATAGCAAAAATCTCAGTTAGCATATATGCAAAATATGGATTTTCACCACAAAACATCGCTTCACCGCATATGGGGCATTGGATTCTTTGTGATGGTCTTTATTCTTCAGAACGCGGATTAGTTCTGCCGGGCGATTCTGATGACGTATTGATATTATGAGAAATTTGTTTATGAATAAATACGATTTCATGTTCTCATGGGTAATCAATATTTTCTATCTTTTACAAAGGAAAGCATTACATCTGTAATCAAAATTCTAAATATGTATTACTATGTCTACGAACGAAAATGCTGGTTCATGTCTCACGTGGCTTAATTCACCCCACGAGCATTTTTTGATGAAAGTGTACGTGGTGGTTAATAAAAAAATTGATACTCAACATATCTGGTTTAGGCTAGGCTACGCCATTACGCCAATTGGCGTAATGGAAATAAGGAGGTAAAATGAGGAAGAAGATGCCGGAAACAGAATATCGGGCATCAAGGGTATGTCGAATTTTGGGCAATCCGACTGCGTATCAGGTTATTAAACTTCTCTTTAAGGAAAAGAGAACACCAACTGAATTATCTGAAAAAATTGGTGTTTCATTAACTACTATTTCTGAAATCTTACGAGATTTACGTAATGTTGATTTAGTACGATACGAGGTTAAGACAAATAAACGTGTGTATTGGCTTAAAGACCCAACTGTGGTGGAAATAATTCTCAAATTAGAACAATTTGTCAAAAGTATCCGCGTTCAACAATGGTAGCTTACTCCTTTGGTATTTCGCCAATTGGCGAAATACCGATGCTGATGTATTCTAAAGTGAGTTATTAATAATTATGAAAAATATAACTGGGACTTTAATTTGGTATTATTATATATGTGAACGGGAATGCTGGCTGATGGCGCATCAGATTAATCCGCATCAGGAGAATTCTCTACTTGAGCTGGGGAGATTGATTCACGAAGAGTCCTATGCTCGAGAAAAGAAAGAATTTGGGACCACAGAGATAGCAGAGACAACAGAGAAATCAGGATTTATGACTGTGGGTATGAAGATTGATGTTATTGGTAAGAAAGATGGGAAACTCGTGATTGGTGAGGTCAAGAAATCAGACAGGTTTTTAAAATCCGCCACAATGCAATTGTCTTTTTATTTGTATCAACTAAGAGAAATAAGCCTTGAAGCAAAGGGTGAATTATTAATTCCAAAATCTAAGAAGCGTATTTCTGTAGAACTTACAGATGAAAGAAGTAAAGAGATTGAACTCGCTATTTCTGAAATATTAAATCTCATAAAGGAATCGAGTCCTCCAACACCTGTAAAGATCCCTTTTTGCAAAAAGTGTGCGTATAACGAATTTTGCTGGGTGTAGTGTGAAGAAAAGTATCTACATTTTTTCCAATGGTGAATTGCATCGTAAGCAGAATACTCTCTATTTTGAACCACAGAGGAATCAGAGAGAGCAGAGGAAAAAGAAATATATTCCGGTTGAAAATACTGGTGAGATATTAATTATGGGTGAGGTGACGATCAATAAGAAGCTTCTTGAGTTTATAAGTAAGCAAGAGATTATACTTCATTTCTTTAACTACTATGGTTATTATGTTGGGTCATTTTACCCTCGTGAGCATTATAATTCAGGACATATGATTTTGAAACAGGCAGAATATTATCTTGATACAGAAAAAAGAATAAGTTTAGCCAAAAAATTTGTGTGCGGTGCTGTTGAGAATATTAAAAAGGTTTTAAACTATTATTCAAATCGAGGTGTTGAACTCAATGAGATTGTGAATGCTATTAAAGATCTTGAGGATTCTATTGAAAATCAAAATAGTACTGAAGAATTGATGGCAATTGAAGGAAATATTAGGGGACAATATTATAAGGCTTTTGATAAAATTTTCGAAAGTCCTGAATTTGAATTTGGAGGTCGTTCAAAAAGACCTCCTGAAAACCGTTTGAATGCTTTGATTAGTTTTGGAAATAGTTTATTGTATGTTGTCTGTCTGAGTGAGATTTATAAGACTCATCTTGATCCAAGAATTGGATATTTGCACACTTCAAACTTCCGCAGATTTTCCCTTAATCTGGATATTGCCGAGATATTTAAGCCCATTATCGTTGATAGAATAAATTTTACCCTGATTAATAAAGGTATGATTAAAGCTAATGATTTTTACGAAGAGGCAAATGGAATATTTTTGAAAGAAAAAGGCAGGAAGATATTTGTGGAGGAATTTGACAAACGAATGACAACGACCATCAGGCATGCTACATTGAAACGGAATGTTTCTTATCGTTCTTTAATTCATCTTGAGGCATATAAGATTGAAAAACATTTTTTAGGGGAGAAGCCTTATGAACCGTTTATTGCCAGATGGTAAGGTTTTCTGGTTCTCTGATATTCTGATTTCCTGATAACCTGTTTAACTATGTTCATAATAATGGCTTATGACATTGGTGTGAAAAGGGTTGTTAAAGGTTTAAAAGTAGGAAGAAAATACCTGACCTGGAT
>Ga0209986_10000381_pt1 | contig 42287 bp, 42 predicted proteins | sample BlataG_FD_183168 | JGI IMG/M metagenome (GOLD analysis project Ga0209986, IMG submission 183168) | Deep subsurface microbial communities from Black Sea to uncover new lineages of life (NeLLi) - Black_00105 metaG (SPAdes) (version 2) | ecosystem: Environmental > Aquatic > Marine > Oceanic >... | reverse complement strand
TCATGGTAAATAATTTATTGTTTAATGCAAGGGATTTCTAGTGCGGGGGGGGGGGGTGAACATTTACCTTGATGATAACCTGGCAGAAGCTGAGTATTATTTTGAAAAAGTCTTAGGACATGTTTTGGAACACAATACTCTTCCTGGCCAGAGCGACCTCCATATCATTTTGACAGAACTTGCTTCTTTTACCCCACAACTCCCACACGCATTTGACGATGCTGCAGACTTTGAAAGATGGTTAGCTGAAAATGTGGACAGTCTATCGAGAGTCACCAACCTAGATCTTAGCAAAAAAGGCCTTACTTCCATCCCGGAATGCGTATTTCCCTATCTCAAGAACCTGAAAACTCTTTCGCTTACAGGAAATCAGCTGATTGCTCTTCCCGACTCGATTGGAGAACTAAATGACCTAGAAGGTCTTTTCTTAGCCGGGAACCAACTGAAGGCTCTTCCTAAAACTTTTTTTGCCTTGAAAAATCTACAATACTTGAGTCTAGATAAGAATCCTATTCAAGAAGGGCTTATTTTTAGAATCGGACGAGCGTTTACGTTAAAAAACTTTTCATTTAACCAGCATTGAAAAGAAAGACCGCTGGCCTTTTGTGAAGGTTAGGAAGGGAGCGTTTTTTCCACGAGGCCACTTTATGGGTTTCTACCCCTTGATTGGGGTTTGTGAGATCCCAAGCAATGCTGAGCTGGGTTTTATCAGATAAGGTAGCAAGAAGCGTCTCGATCATCCTTTGATTGCGGTAGGGCACCTCAATAAAGAGCTGAGTGCTATTTTCTTCTCGAGAGCGGTCCTCTAGCATTTTAAGAGCTTCTTGAGGTCTGTGAGGAAGGTACCCATTAAAGGAAAAGCTCTGCGCAGGCAGCCCGCTGAGCATTAGAGCTAGTATGAGTGAGCTGGGGCCGACAAAGGCTTTGATGATGATGCCCAGCTCGCGAGCTCTATGCACCAGTTTATAGCCAGGGTCTGCGAGGATCGGCAGGCCTGCATCGGAGATAAGCCCCCAAATCTGACCTTCGCGAAGAGGAATTAAGAGCTCATCGATTTCTTGAGAGTGTTTGTTTAGCTCGTTAATGGGGGTATCGCGGAAATTGGCTCCATGCATTTTCAGATAGGCTCTCCCCTCTTTGGCGTTTTCTGCGATCAGCCCTTCTAGGGACCGGGCAGCGTCTCCGACACTTTTAGGAAAATAGTCTTCGTGATTAGTCTCTTTATCTAGAAGATTAGGAAGTAGTAAGAGCTGTCCTTTTTTAGTCATGAATTACTCCGCAAAAGCGAGTGAATAGGGTTTCTGGTTTGGATTTGCTTGTTTTGAGCCCAAACTCAAAATCAAAGAGGGCGATGAGAGCATTTTTAAAGAAAGCCTCCCCTTTTTGTTTGGTACCTGCTATGGCCTCTTGTAGCGCTTTGGGCCAAAGTCTTGGAAAAGCCTCTGAGATTTCATCGGGGCTAGCCCCTTTCTTTAGAAGAGCTGTCATTTTGAGGCCCATTTCTAGTTGAGACCGGAGTCCTCCCACTAAAGGAAGCAAGAGGGAGAGGTCGGAAATGATGGGCACCTCACTTACTTTCTTCCAAACCAGATCGCGAGCCAAATGAAATACATTCAGTTCTAGGGATGTGGAGCAAATGGTTTCAACGTCAACGCGAGTAATCTGATCTCTATCGCCTACATAGCACAGCAGTTTATCGATCTCTTGCTGCAAAAGAAGACGATCTGCTGGCAAACGTGAAAGGAGCGTTTCTACGGCATCAGGAGAAATTTTCTTTTTATTGTGATGGATGGTCTGCACAGTCCATTTTTGTAGACGTGCCTTTTCTTCCCAGGGTTTTTCTTTGGAAAGATCGAGAATCACCATCTCCTTTTTGCCCACCTTGTAGAGTTCTGTAATGGATTTTGCACTTGCAGCGCCTAGGAGGAGATAACCACTTGGATTGGGAGATTGGACATACTTGCTAATCATCTCTATTTCCGTTTTTACAAGTTGGTCCACCCCATCAAAGAGGGCGGCGACTTTTCCTGAAAAAAGAGAAGCTCCGCCCAAATGCTCGATCGCGTCCTTCAGAAGGAAACACTTTTTAAAGTCTGAATCTAAGGCGAGCATTTGAACAAGACTGCTTAAGATTTTTTTTCTTTCGCTATCTTGAGAGCAAACTACAACGTAAACTGAGGAGAGGTGCTCTGGGTAAGCTTCCTTAAAATGCTTTTCTAGAGCTTCAAGCTTTTGGAATTTCATTCTTGTAATGATAGAGTAATTAAACTTAATTTAGTAAAATTAAAAAAAATACTTGACGTGACTAAAATGCTGTTTTAGATTAGTTTATATATAGATCCTTTAGGAGGAATAAGTAAAATGGCTGCAAAAAAAAAGAAAACTACTGCACGTAAGACAGTTAAGCGAAAAACACCAGCAAAAAAGACTGCTAGAAAGACCGTGAGAAAGGTTGCTAAGAAAACAGTAGCAAGAAAAGCTGTCGCGAAAAAAACTGCACGAAAAACGACCCGCAAGAAAGTGGCAACGCGAAAAACCACTTCTAGAGCGACCACACGCAAACGTGCTGCCCCAAGACGTAAGCAGAGCGCTTTTCAAAAAATGCTTACTGCTGAAGGCTGGAAGCGACTCATGATGGGTGCAAATAATTAAGTTTTATGAGATAATGTCTCCTTACAAGCTATAATTTGGAGGAGACATGCATCTCAAAGGCAAAAGAGCATTCATTGCTGGAATTGGTGACGACAAAGGCTACGGTTGGGCCATTGCAAAAGAGCTAGCAGAAGCTGGATGCGAGATTCTCGTCGGAACCTGGACCCCCATTTTAAAAATCTTCACTACTTCCTTCACCTCTGGAAAGTTCGATGCATCGCGCAAGCTCTCCGATGGCAGTATGATGGAAATCAAAAAAATCTACGCTCTCGATGCGAGTTTTGATACTCCTGAAGATGTCCCCCAAGATATTTTAGAAAACAAGCGCTACCAAGCAGCTTCTGGATATACGATCTCTGAGGTCGCAGCTCAAGTCGAAAAGGATTTTGGCAAGATCGATATCCTCGTCCACTCTTTAGCAAACGGCCCTGAAGTGAAAAAGCCCCTCCTTGAGACATCGCGCTCAGGATACTTAGCAGCCATTAGCTCTTCTGCCTATTCACTAGTGAGTATGGTTGCCCATTTTGGCCCAGTAATGAAAGAAGGTGGCTCTATCCTATCACTTACCTATATCGCGTCCGAAAGAGCGGTTCCCGGTTACGGTGGCGGCATGAGCTCTGCCAAAGCAGCACTTGAGAGCGATACTCGTGTTCTTGCTTATGAAGCAGGCCGCAAATGGAATATCCGTATCAACACAATCTCTGCAGGTCCCTTGGGAAGTAGAGCAGCGAGAGCCATTGGCTTCATCGATAAAATGATTGAATACTCGCATCACAATGCTCCGTTGCAGAGGGAAATGACAGCAGAAGATGTAGGCAATTCAGCCTCCTTCTTGCTCTCACCTGCTGCAAGTGCCATCACGGGCGCAACCCTCTACGTAGATAATGGGATGCACGCGATGGGAGTGGCCGTCGACTCACCAGCTTTTGCTGATGAGAAAGAACCTGCACATGCTTAAATCTGTATTTTTCCTGTTTTTTGCAAGTGCATGCTTTGCTGATTCCTACTCCTGGCTCGAAGATCTCGAGTCTGATCAGACAAAAGAATGGGTAGCAGGCCAAATGGCCCTGTCGGATGGGTATTTCCAGCAAACAGCTAAAAATGCCAATATAGCTCATCTGCTAGACAAGAATACAAACTTCACAAGTTACCATGTCCCTGTTGTTAAACAGGGAAAGGCCTTTTACTGCAAACGATGCAGCTCAAGTGACGCCTACTCTTTATATGTAGACGACCGTCTTCTCATTCAGCCAGGACAAAATGAGTCCCTTTCTGGTTTTGAAGTAGATAGCTCTGGAGAAAAACTCACCTTTAGCCTTTCTAACTCGGGCTCAGATGTGAATGTTTGGCACTTTCTTAATACCGAAACTGGCGATCACTACCCAGATACCCTTGAAGGTCTCAAATTCTGCGAGCCCATTTGGGATTCTTCTGGCTCTGGAGTTTACTACACACGTTTTATCGGCAAAGAAAATAAGAGCCAAGCCATCTACTATCACAAGCTAGGAAGTACTCAAAAAGACAAGCTTCTCTTTGATACTAAAGACCTTTCTGAGTGGTACGTTCACATCCTCGACGAGGTCGAAACAGGAAAGTACTTGCTCCTTTCGGCTGGAAAGATATTAGGAAACAATGGAATTTACCTTTTCGACATCGAGTCGCAAACGCTTTCCGAAGTGTTACCTCCTAGTAACGCCCCCTTCGAATTTGCTTTTCAAAGAGACGACCGGCTCTTCTTTGTTTCGGACAATCAGCTCATTGCCGTCGGTATGAATGATTTAAAAGTAGAGCAACTCCTCCCCAAAGGTGAAGATCTGCTCCAAGAAGCTTACTGCACCCAAGATCACATTGTGTGCTCCTATCTTAAAAATGCTACTTCGACGCTCAAGGTATACGATTTTGCAGGCCAGCTCCTTTTTGAGCCGATACTACCTGGAAGGGGCTCCATCTTAGCTTCCGATAGCCAAACCAACGGGCTCTTCTTTCTATATACCGACTACTTCACACCATCTGCTATCTACAAATTGGATACGGAGACCGGCTCTACAAAATCTGCGTACGAAACTGACCAATCGTGGGATAGTAGTGATTATGTAATGGAGCAAAAGTTCTACACGAGTAAAGATGGCACTCAGGTGCCTTTGTTTCTTCTCTACAAAAAAGACACAAAGCTCGATGGAAATAGACCCACGCTTCTTTATGGATACGGAGGATTTAATATCTCCATCACCCCCTCATATTCCCCTCTCACACTCACTTGGCTCGATATGGGAGGCATCTATGCCTCTGTCAGCCTACGAGGTGGCGGTGAATACGGAGAAGAATGGCACGAAGCTGGAAAAAAAGAGAATAAACAAACGGTCTTTGATGATTTTACATCAGCGGCCTTAGCTCTGGTCGATTGGGGATACACGACACATAAGAAAATCGCAATCAATGGGCGAAGTAACGGCGGACTTCTTGTTGGAGCCTGTTTGACGCAAAGACCCGATCTTTTTGGCGCAGCGATCCCTCAAGTCGGGGTTCTAGATATGCTAAACTTCCACAAACATACCATCGGTTGGGCTTGGTGTACAGAATACGGCACTCCAGAAGATCCTAAAGACTACCAAGTCCTACATTCCTACTCTCCTTGCCACAATATCCAAAAGGAGATTAGCTATCCACCTACGCTCATCACGACCGCTGATCACGATGATCGAGTCGTCCCCTTCCATAGCTATAAGTTTGCTGCTGCCTTGCAAGACTCAAAAGAAACAGGGGCGCCGCACTTGCTTAAGATTTATCCAAACTCTGGACACAGTAGCAGTAGATCAAAAGAGCTATGGATGCGAGAGAATCTCGATATCTTGATGTTCCTGCAAAGAGAGCTGATCGACGCTAACCATTAACCGGGGAGGCTTGCCTTCTCGCACCGTCTGTATGGAAATGCGCCAGTCAAATGAGTTGAAATGATCCGCCCCTTTACAGGCATGTTGCGCTGGGCGATTCCCTCTAAGTAGATGCCCAAAATAGACTCCGTCTTCTGCGGAAAAAGCGATTTTGATCGAAAGATCTTTTGAGCGGATTTCTAATTTTTGCCCCTCTTGAAAAGTGGTGGCTTTCTCTCCATCAACAAAGATTCCATGATCTGGGTGGTAGTTGAGATAGAAATCGATACTCTCCTCCCCTTTTTTTGCCATTGTTAGGGAGTGGTCACTCCAGGCAATAAAGAGAGGATCATGATCGATGAAAGGGACTGGCTTATTTGCAAATACAACGTCTCTTGGCCGAATCAGTGCCCCTTTTAAACAAACAGGAGGCAGAGCCTCTAACCTGGTAGGGATCTTTTTTTGCCACTCACACATGAAAAGATCAAAGAGGTTCACTTCCGGATATAAACCATCTTGATGACGCTGGGAAATAGGACCGATGTAGAGGGACAAGTCTGGATGCCAAAGGCTCGTGGCCATTTCAAAAGCTTCTCTAGTATCCGCGCCTTTCTTTTCAGCTATTTGAAGAGATACGAGCCCCTCACCCCAATCAAAGACAGTTTTAGGAAAACTGCCCACTTCCCCTTCAATGGCTTTCAACCGAAAATCGGCCCAAGGGGGCAAATCGAGGGCTTTAGCCCGCTTAATAATCCGCTCCATACAAGCAGGGAGCTTTACTTTTAGATCCCCAATTACGTGTGAAAAATCATGAGCGATCCAGAATAATACGGGGAAGAGCTTCAACCCCATAAAGGGATCGGTTTGCTCTGGAAAATTGTGCAGATAGACAGGGAAATTCCCCTCATTTTCAAAAGGGAGAAGCTTTTCGATGATCGCTTTGGCCTCCATTACATTGTCGGCAAGTCTTGAGCGGAAAAGAGATAGAGCAAAAAGAGCATTCTCTAAGGTGGGGATGGTGTCATGCGTTTTGCGGTCCTCGCTCTGGTAGCAGAAATGAACAAGACCGGTCTGTCTTTTCTGCATTTTTCGGCCTACTTTGAGAGCAAAATTAGCTGCTTGCACGAGAGATCGCCTCCTCAATTGCTGCCAAAATCCCCAATTCATCCGCTGGAGCCGCATGAATGTCAGCCACAGACAATACATCTTCGGGCGCAGTTTGAATCGCAATGGCAATATCAGCCTCTTTGAGCATCTTGATATCATTACGATCATCACCAGCTGCGATCAAGACAGGGCAGTGCAAATGCTCACGCAAATAGGCTGCCACAGAGCCCTTATTCGCCTCGGGGTGGGTCACGAGGGTCAAGAAAAGAGCTGGATCAATAGGATCGCGGATCATCGATACTTCAACCAAGGGGTTTAATGCTAACGTATCATGAACCCTTCGCATGGTGGCTTCATCTCCAAAGCATTTGATGAGAGGAAACTGGAAATTCTGATCGAAAACAAAATCGGAAGGCTGCCACTTAGCGGCTCCCAAGCTTTCTAATTTCTTGAGATAAGGCTCCATTTTACTTGAAAAGCGCTCGGGGCGGTAATAGCAAAAATCGCCGTGATCGATCCCCGCATAGATAATAAAATCTTCAGTAGATCCTGCATACGCTTCTTCAATGACTGGCAATATATCAGGTTTCAGGTAGCTTCTTTTCAAATGCCTATTTCCTGGCATCGTCAAAACATCGGCCCCATTTTGGACAGATAGAAAATAAGGGAAAGAAAAATTTTGCAAGATTTTGTCTGCAAAAGAATAGATTCTTCCTGTGAGAAGTGCTACATGCCATCCCCGATCGCCCAGCTGCGCTAAAGCCTTCACCACCTTAGGATCGATCCAATCGAGCCGGTGGGTCAGCGTTCCATCAATATCAAATGTTATTACACCTTTCATAGGGTCCCAGTATAGCCCAATCTTGCAAAAAATGTCAGCTCAAAGCATTCTGTGGAAAAAGGAAAGCATCATGACAAAACTCATCTTTAGAATTTTTTCTATTCTCTTTTTCTCGCTATCGACCATTGCATTAGCACAGGAAGACAACGCTCCCAAGCAAGAGCAGACAGTTGATGATGATTTTTTTGATATTGGAGAGGCTCCAGTTTCTTATAAAGGTGCCTTTACGAAAATGATGCTCACCCTTCTAGGATTGGTCATCCTTATTGTGATATCGGTCTGGATGCTCCGCCGCATCTCACATGGGCGGATGAAGCAGATGAACTATGGCCGGTCGATCAAAGTCATAGAAAGGCGTCCTTTAAGTGCCAAATCGGTCCTCTACCTTGTAGAGATCTCTGGAAAAAAAGTGGTGATCGCCGAATCTCAAGTTGAGATCCGAAAAATCACCACAGCTGATCACCTTACAGAAGAGTAAGCTAATTATTCGTCTTTTTTATCGACACCGCCAGCTACTGCTGCGGCTGCTGCAGAGTCAGGTGAAGCTGGTCGACCTGGATTACCGACTTGTTTAAATAAATGCGCAAAAGAATAAGATCCATCTACAAGAGCGGATAGTGTTTCTCTAGCGTTCATTTGAGCCAATTGTCCGTCCTTCTTGGGCTCCTCTCGCTTTGCATTCATAAAGCTTTCGGCTTCCGCCATTCTGACTTTACATCCAAATGGGTGAAACACTGCATATGCAAAAAGAGCTGTTCTAAGTGTCCCGTATCCAAAGACTCCAAGTCCATACACTTGTGGATCTAAAAAGATCGTAGCAAGCGCGATTGACCCAAGCATGGCTGCATGCATTCCGGGCTTTTGAACCTGACTGAAATCTTTTGTCTCATGAAACGTTCTAATTCCATCGCCTATGTGCTTTATTGCTTTTACGCCAAATACCGCAGGAAGACAGGCAATCATAGCCCAATTTTTTGCGCAGATCCAATCTGGAGAGTCATTGACATAACGAGGTCCTTTACCTCCTGCTTCTTGCAGGTACTTTCCATCCACAACTTCCCAGTTTCGGCCTAAAGCATTCACTTCAAACTTCCAATGGTTAAAGCCATTTCTATCTAAAAAATTTCCCGCTGTAGTAAGTGCTTGCCTAGCTTGTGCTAACATAGAACCCTCCTAAAGGTATACACATCTCGATTCAAGACTTGGTTTTTCAATTCGCCAACTTTTCCTCAAACTTTTCATCTATTCCTCGATTCGTGTCTATAGACACTGCAACTTGTCATAGCTAAAAATTTTGAGGGCCTCCTTGTGAAATTTCCAAGTCTTGAATCGCGATATGTATAAAAAAATGGGGGGAGGTTACCCTCCCCTGTTTGTTACTCGGCTTTCTTATCGTCTTTTGTGACGAATTCGAACCTTTTTTGGTCTCCAACCATCTCAGTGGTCGTTCCCATGCAATGCATTCTAAGAATGCGAGCTAGAGAATAGCTACCATCTAAAACTGCAACAGCGCGATCTTTTCGGCTTAGAGTACTTGCCTCCGCGTCATTGAGTGCTAGAGGAAGAGCTCTTCCCTCAAGTCTTGAAACCTGCTGCTTCAATCCTCTTGGATTGAAAAGAGAGTAGGCACCAACAAGACCTGCAACTCCCATCGCAGCATATTGTAGGTAGGTAGTATTGTAGTATCCAAGAGCTGTAGGAATGCCAAGTACTACTGCATCTTTCCCAAGTTGCTTGAATCTTGTAACTGCAGGCTCCATTGCATCTCGAAAAGCAGCTTCTTTTTTCACTTTGCTTTTAATAGCACTAGCTACATCAACTAGCATCAAAGCTCCGTTTCCAGCAGCTGTGAGTGCTTTATGAGCTGGTGTTAGCCCAACATACAAGGTGCTTTGCACAAGTGATGTAAGCGCGCGCGCTTGTGGAAAAAAACTTCCTGTTGCAGTGTGTTGGTCTACACAAAATACTCGCGTTTTTTCTTGAAGATCCTTGCCTTCAGTGAAATATTGTCTTTCATCTTTTCGCTGATTTACCTCAGCAGATTTCCAAGCTTGATTACTTCCTGTCCAATGTCCAAATACTTTTGATACCAATTCCATAGTTCACCTTTCCTGTTTAAGATGTTTTTATTCTTGCTAAAAGCCAATCCAGCCGCGATGGCTGTTTCGGCTCATTTCTTTGTGCGTACTTCTCAAATATTTCAAATCGGGGCTTGCCCGCAATTTTCTCACTCAAGTTTCCTCTCTTGTACATGCAGTATCCAAGGAGAAAAATTTTTCCATTTGATATTTCGGAGACTAATTCTGAAAAAGGCAAATCCTCGAGATCTTTTTGGGATCTCCCATAACGGATATCCATATTGCATGAGAGGCCTTCGTGCCAATCTTTTTCAATTTTGCCGAGCCACTTTCGTCCTTCAAGTGGGCAGGGAAGAGCCACTAGGCTCGCTGCCATCATGCCAATGCCATAAAGAGGGCTGCGGATAATGCGCCAAATATCTTTTGCAATTTCAAGGGGAAACTCAAAGAAAGTGCGCATAGCTAAATTAGCTAGCGCTTGGACAGGGCCTTTGATCGAGATGTTTTTAATAAATTGGGGCACGGTGCGCCAGAAAATGGCGGATACGTTTATGGCAATGCGAATTAGGCTCGTTACCATCATGCCAAGTGTATAGATGGGAGCTGCTAAGAAGATACCAAAGGCTTTTGCAGAAACAACACTGGCTGTATCTATCCCCTTCTTAGGATCTTGCAAGCCATAGAGATCATCAGTAGAATTTTCTCTGTGGTAATGAAAGCGCGTAGGTTCTCCGCGACTTGAAATGACATTGCCCATGTCATTTCGCTTGACAAGCGTTACTCTAGACCAATCGGCTGGAAGACCGATTTCTACTCGAGAAGTAGCTGCGAGCGCCATTTTTGAATCTCCATAAAATCGAGGGGAGATTCTAAACAATTCCTTAAAATAAATCTACAGGTCGTTTAAGAATTTGTTGAAGGAGCAAGATTTTTTTGAGGCTCGAGCGATCTTTGATCAGCTTTTTGAGCTTCTTCTCTTTCTTAGGATCCTTACTAATCTTAGAGACCATTCTTTCAGGAGCCACTGGTTAATCCAACTCCGCTAAGCTTTTGCGCATTTCAGTATCAGCTTCCACATTTCTAAGTTTATAGTAGTCTTTGATGCCAAGATTGCCCGCGCGAAAGGCTTCTGCCATCGCTAATGGAATCTCTGCTTCTGCTTCAACGAGTTTAGCCCGGTTTTCTTGCTCGTGGGCAACAGCCATCGCACGCCGCTCTTCAGCTCGTGCTTGTGCAATTTTTTTGTCCGATTCAGCTTGATCGGTTCTAAGACTTGCTCCGACATTCTTTTCTACATTGATATCGGCAATATCAATCGATAGGATTTCAAAGGCAGTTTGCGCATCTAGCCCTTTTTCAAGTACAAGCTTTGATATTCCTTGAGGAGACTCAAGAACATCAAGGTGTGTGTTGGAAGAGCCGATGGAGTTGATGATCCCCTCTCCAACGCGAGCAATAATGGTTTCCTCTGTGGCACCACCAACGAGCTGCTGGAGATTGGTGCGGACAGTCACTCGAGCTCTACATGCAAGTTGAATACCATCTTTAGCGACTGCACTGATATATTTATCATTTCCAGGACAATCGATCACTTTGGGGTTTACTGAAGTACGAACGGCATCTAAGATATCACGACCAGCAAGATCAATTGCAGTCGCCTGTCTCCAAGAGAGAGGGATATTGGCTTTGTCAGCTGCAATCATCGCCCCGACCACTTTTAAGATGTGGCCACCGGCCAAATAGTGAGTTTCCAGATCATCTGTTGCAACTTGTTTGATTCCAGCCTTGGTTAGGTTGATCATCGCCCCAACAATAATTTTGGGAGGAATTTTGCGCATGCTCATCCCGATGATGCTAAAGAGGGAGACGGGAGCACCAGAGACAAAAGCTTGAAACCAAATACTGATGTATCGAAAGACCATCATAAAGAGGATAGCAATGACACCAAAAATTAGGCCGCCACTCCACATAAATCCACTTTGTTCTGCTAAAAATATATTCATTTTTTCTCCTTTACGATGAGGTAAGCCCCGCGGCCTCCGGTAATAATTATTTTGCTTCCTTTAGGAATGTAAACCCCTTCTGAAATGGCTTGATGGCGATCATCACCAACGAGGATATGTCCAGAAGGTTTTAAGTCTGTTGATACTTCGGCTTCTTTGCCTTTTAGTCCTGCTTCAAAAGCACCTGCAACAAAACCTGCCTGGTCGGTATCAAGTAAAATTTTGTTGTTTTTGCGCGCTTGAATGAAATGGATCGCAGCTTTGCAAATAAGGGCTGTAAATACGAAAGTGAGAAGGAAATAGCCGATCTTGAACCCTAATGGGACAGAAAGCGATGCAAAGTAGGTCGCGCCTCCCACTACAGAAAGCCCTCCTAAAATAGCGATCAAGCCTCCCGGTATAAAGAATTCGAGATAGATAAGCAAAAAACCGATAACTGAAAGACAAGTTGCAATCCACATACCAAAAAGATTAACAAAATCACCCCTTCTTGGCCATTGCTTTTTACTTGAATAGGGTTCATTATACCCTTGATGGTCTCTTTAACCCCTGATTGCTACCATACCTCCCTCCTATGCTACCTGCGTGAGGCATCTATCCTGCTTGCCCCTTGGAGGAAGATATGGTAGCAATCAGGGGTTTAGGTGGAATGTCTGCAATTGTTTTTTTAGTGCCTGGCGCACTTTGCGCTGCTGGCATCTCGTATTCGGTCGATTTTGAGGGGCTTGATGATCCCAAAGTTCTTAAAGCTCTCCGATCTAGTTCGCAATTAGTTGCGCTCAAAAAAAAAGCCCCCGCCTCTATCAATGCTCTGCGTTTTCGCGCGGAATCTGATGTGCCCGATCTAACACGAGTTCTAAGGGGGCATGGCTATCTAGAGGCTGAAGTAGAAATGCATCTAGAGATGGAGAGGCGCGACTACAAGGTGCTCGTCTCTATCCGCCCGGGCCCTTTGTATCGGATCGAAACGTATAAGATTATTTGTAAAAATGCTCTGACTACTCCCTGCCCGCAGTGCTCTGCTGAAGATGTGGGCATAGCGATCGGAGAGCCTGCTGACACTAGAGCGATTTTGGACAGTGAGCTCTGCGCACTTCAAATTCTTTCTGAGCGTGGTTATCCCCTTGCCATCATTGAAAATCGCGAAATCATCGCCGATGGAAAAACCAACCGAGTAAAGGTCCTCATCACCATAGATACGGGTCCCCATGCCTTTTTTGGGCCAACAACGATTGAAGGAAACACGTCTGTTCAAACCTATTTGATTGGTCAACAGATCCAGTGGTGTGAAAATGAGACTTACAATAGCTGTCTGGTGGAAGGGACCCAGCAATCTTTAATAGATACAGGGCTATTTAGTTCGGTCTACATCACCCACTCTAAAACCCTTGAAGAAGATGCTCTCCTTCCGATGAAAATTGAGGTGTGCGAGACCAAACACAAATCAGTTAGCATCGGCGCTAGCTATCAAACAACTTTTGGGCCAGGAGCAACCTTTGGCTGGGAAAACCGCAATGTTGGGGGTTTGGGCAGAAGAATTCTTCTGCAAGCAGATATTGCCCAAAGAAGTCACTCGGGAATCGCTTCTTATCTCATCCCTAATTTTTACAAGGTTGGTCAAAATTATATCATCCAAGCGCAAGCCTGGCACGAGTCGATTAAACCGTATCGGATGCAGTCCTATAGCTTCTTGAATCGCTTTGATCGCCAAGTAGATCCCTATTTCTTTTTCTCTGTGGGGCCGAAAGTAGAATATATGATGGTCACAAGCAGTGTAGACAATGGAAATTTTTTACTTGTTGAGGCTCCTGTGTTTTTGCGCTGGACCAATGTGGAGGACTTTCTTAACCCCACATCCGGTGGCCGCTTTGAATATAAGGGCAGCCCCGCGATCAACATCAAAGACTCATCTGATTTCTATTATTCTCAAGTGCTCACCCTCTGCAGCTATCTCCCCTTTTGGCAGGATGAACTCTTGATTTTAGCACAAAAATTGACGATCGGAACCATTTTCAGCAATGGCATCGGCGCTGTTCCCGTTCCCAAACGGTTTTTCGGGGGCTCTGAGGACAATTTACGTGGCTATAAATACTTTACTGTCTCGCCACTGAATGATGACGACAAGCCCATTGGGGGGCGCTCAGCTATTTATTATAGCATAGAGCCGCGCATTCGCCTGTCGGAGGCTATTGGAATTGTCCCCTTTTTTGATATAGGAAATGTATACTTAGATTCGTGGCCCTCCTTTAAAGGAAAGTGGCGCAAATCAACGGGTATTGGTTTGAGATACTATTCCTTTTTGGGGCCTCTTCGCTTAGATGTGGCTTTTCCACTAAACAGGCGAGAGGGAATTGATCCCCGTTGGTGGGTTTTTGTAAGTTTAGGACAGACATTTTGAAGATATTTATTCGCATCCTCCTTTCTTCTTTTATCCTGGTTTTTGGAGCCGTTCTTCTCCTGCAGACCCCTTTTGCAAAGTACCAGATCAAAAAAGCTCTTATTACAGAGGCGAGCAAACAGGGAATCGAGCTTTCTATTGAAAAGCTCGATGGCAACCTGCCCCTCGACTGGAAGGCGAAAAATGTCACTTTGACAGCCATGGGTGAGACCATTTCTTTCCAGACTGTGAAAATGCGTCTTGCCCTTCTTCCCCTTTTTAAAAAACAGCTCGAGATCACTCATTTCAAAATGCATGGTGGCAAATTTCAGGGAGCCACTTTCGAAGGAATCGCCAAAGGACGGATTGATCTAGAAGGAGAAAAATCGCTTAAACTCTCTCAGTTTCTTCTTGAAGGAGAAGATTTATTTGTCCAACTAGAAGGAAAGATAAAGCACGATTTCACTGTCGAAGAAGGAAGTCTATCTTTTAAGCTTCCAGACACATCCCTTTTTACTCCTTATCTCTCTAGTGGCTCAGTGTCAGGAGCAGGAACGCTAACTAAATACACAGCTCACTTTGAATGCACGGCAGAGAATATCACTTGTTTAGGAACACCGCTGGAGAAATCGAATTTCCTCCTCAAGGGGGAGCGAAAACGGAAAAATTGGAAAGGGGCTTTGGCCTTCGATGGAGGAATAAAAGGGATTCCCTTAGAAGGGAGTGCTCAATATCAATTTAGTCCCTCTTGTCGTTTGATCTCGATCGAAGATTTTAAACTGGAAGGCTTAGGCCTTCACTTCTTTGGCAAAATGGATGTCGATCCCAGTTTTAAGAGTTTGGAAGGAACCATCTTCGCCAAAATTCTAGACGCCAAAATCTTTGCTTCTCTTCTTCCAGATGCCCACCTCAAAGGACGATTAGGTGCCAAATTTGATTTCCAGTCTTTTTCAGAGTTCCAAGACATCAAATGCCAAATTGAAGCGGAAGATTTAGGATATAACGACCTTACTTGCGATGCCCTTACCTTCGAAAGCAGCCTTTATGATCTATTTGGGGATCTGCGCGGAGAGTTTGATTTAGATGCCTCGGGTTTGAATATGGACGCCGCTGAGCTTGATCACTTGAAAGTAAGTTCCATCTTCGAGCCTGGCGCATCCCCGTTTAAGATTTTTGCAAAGGGAAGCTGGGAAGATCCCTTTGAACTATCTGGCGATGGATGCTGGCTGAAAAAAGGTGGGGGGATCGTGGGAACCCTCGAAAATTTCAAAGGCAACATTTTCAAAAAGGAAATCTCTTTAAATGAATCATGCTCCATCGAATGGGATCCAAGCCATTTTAAGCTCCAAAGCCTATCGCTTGACATTGGCCAAGGGTATCTAAATGGCAGAATAGACTTATCAGAAAAAACCTCTCTCATCAAACTAAAAGCAGACGATTTTCCCTTAGAATGCATTCCCATTCCCTATAGGCATTTTTCCTTAGCTGGCATCGGCTCTTTCGATATCGATCTTGTCTCTTGGGAGCAAAATCTTGAAGGAAGCTGCAATATCGCCCTCAAGCGGGCCTTTTTTCTCACAGAGGAAAGCACCGAGTCCTTAACAACCAAAGGCTCCATGCAAGTCCATCTCAGTGGCAATGTCGCACAAGTGCATGCAGAGCTCAAGGCAACAGGGGGGCAATTTGCCCATTTTTCTGGCACCATTCCCATTCTCTACAAACACCTCCCCTTTCAACTACAATTAGATGAAAAAAACCCTTTCTCCGCTTCCTTTGTCTCTGAAGGGAAACTGGAAGATCTTTTCAACTTCATCAACATTGGTCACCAGCGGATCGAAGGGTGGGTCACCACAAACCTCTACCTCTCTAAAACACTTGAAAAACCCATGCTCCAAGGAGATTTTCTCCTCTCTGATGGTCTTTACGAAAACTACTTCAGCGGCACTCTGCTTAAAGAAATTTCTGCAAAGGGATATGCCCAAAGACAAAATATGGTGATCACCGACCTCTACGCTGTAGATGGTAAAAAAGGTAGCATCAGTTGCAATGGTAATGTCCTCTTACAGCCCCTTAAAAAATATCCCTTTCATCTCTCCTGCAGGCTACATGAGTTTGAAGCAGTCACCTTCGATACCATCGCCGGCAATTTTAGTGGAAATGTCACCATCAGCGGAGATACCCAAGGAGCGATCGCTAAGGGCAAGTTAAAAGTCGAACAGGCCACCTTCCGCATCCCTGATACCCTGCCAACCTCTCTGCCCGACTTGCCCATCACATTCATTAATCCCCCTGAAACTCTTACCCGCAAAAAAAATCTCGCCCCCGCAAGCTCACCACTACAGCTTGACCTAGACCTCGAAGTTCCCGGCCAGGCCTACGTAGAAGGAAGAGGTCTGTCAGCAGAACTCAAAGGCAACCTCCATATCACTGGCAACTTCATCGACATCAAAGCCAAAGGCAATCTAACCCTTGTCAAAGGCGACTACATTTTCTCTGGAAAAGTCTTTGATCTGACCCAGGGAGAAGTGATCTTCAACGACTCGCCCACCCCCAGCTCCTATATTTCTCTCACAGGAGAGTGCGATCTTCCCGATGTGCTTGCACGCGTGATCTTGCGCGGCCCCCTCTCCTCCCCTAATCTATCCTTTCAGTCGAGTCCGCAATTGCCTACAAGCTCACTGCTTTCGCAAATCCTCTTCAACAAGGACATCTCGGAAATTACCGCCGCACAAGCATTGCAGCTCGCCCAGACAGTCATCTCTTTTTCTAGCCATTCGGGACCCGATATTTTAGAGAAAATCCGCAAAACACTCGGCATCGACAGGCTTACCCTCGTCACCTCAGAAAATGATCCTGGTAAGACCTCCATCCAAATCGGTAAATACCTCATGCGAGGAGTGCTTCTCACTCTATCCCAAGGGGCAGAGAGCCGCAATGTCTCGGTCGAGGTCGACCTCAAAAAAGGGATCCGCCTCCAAGCCGAAGTAAATGAAGACCAGGGGAAATTCTCCCTCAAGTGGCATCACCACTATTAATGATTCACCACAAAGAAAATTGAAATGAGAAGTGAAGAATTTACATTTTTTTATCCACTTACTTTAGAATAAGCAGTAGATCCTATTGACTCTGAAGCACTCTCATGTTCGCAACAAGAAGGATCGGTAAAAAAGAAAACCACCTTTCCTTTTGCCTTGGGGTTTGTCTCGAAATATTGATTAAGAAACGCCCTTAGAGACAACTCTAGAGCTTCTTTTAAAGATTTTTTTTCATCCTTCAAAATCGAGAGCATACTCCAAACTACCCCATTAAAAGGAACCCTATTTTTTGTTGTTTGTGCTGAAGTTTTGACAGATGTTTCAAACACAAACAGAGGTAATGAATGAACAGGTTTTATAGAAGCAAATAGCCACATGTTTGATAGAGCCATGGCGCTTAGTATTTAAAAACAGGACAAGACTTAGACCTTTACAGCTCCCCTAGATCCCAACTCTCTTTTGAACGTGGTCAAAAATAGATCATCTTCTGGAAGAGTAACAGCCAGAAATACGGCATCGAAACCTGCAAAGTCAAAGTCTTGTCCTGTTTTTGATTGTTGAAGTACCTCTCCACCAAAAGAAGGAGAAGACAACCAAGAAAATATTAATCCACAGGTGGTAAATAGTACCAATCGCCAATCTTTCTGCATTCGTTATCCCATTCCTTTAATTTTAACCATTTTGTAAAAAGAGGTTGTAGACATGCCTTCCAAATTCCACCTGAACGACAACACTGCCTCGCTTTAAATCCTGCTCCATCGAGCCCCGCAAGAATGCCTACTTTCCAGGCCGTACGAACAGGGGCGAGTGCTAAAATATCTTTGGCAAAGTCACAAGTACTATCTACCAACGAAAGGCAATCATCAATAGGTAATGTTTCAGGCCCTAGTATGGGCTTACCATTTGCAAGAATTGGGTCGCTAGCCTCTGTACATTGCAATGATGTCAGAATAGCCACAAGCTCTTCCAATTCCAATTCTGCTTCTGAGTCGCCTAGACAGGCATTTGCAAGAATAGACCCAAAGAGGATTCTGATCAGCCTCATTTCATAAGAATCTTCACTCTCCATTTGAGCCAGAGCTTCTGAAAAATAGTCCTTAGCATCTTGATACCCGCCCTTTAGGAGATGCATTTCCGCTTGATCAAGCAAGTTGTCTACGAGAATTTCCATTTCAGAAACTGGGTTGGGGTATTCAGAAATTTCTGCCCCATCCTCACAACTGAATCCACTAGCCGTAAACAAAAGAAAAAAAATAAGAAGAACCACTCTTTCCATACTCATAAATTTTTTCATAACCGCTCTATTTAAGTCAAATGACCCTGTTTAATTATAGATGGCTTGCTTTTTTTCTTTTAGATTTCTAAAATTGACGTGCGACCCCAAACGATGGAGAGACAATGGCTGATTTTGGATATGACCTAGCTGGTGAATCTGTAGCACTTTTTCAAACACACGAAACTCACGTTTATACATTAATTGAAGGAAAGAACCGCGAAGTAGATGCCCTAGTCACTGAGATGGAAGATCTCGAGCATGTTTTAACGCTGCTAGCAGATGCAACGGAGGCTTTTAAAGCAGATGACGACCATATCATTGAAATAGATGAGCAAGATGCTGAGCGGATTCAGCGCTTAGCACAAAATCCTGAACTCAAACACATCTTCCCCCCCACTAAGTTTTCTTGGATGGAGGGCGAAATTACCAATGTAGCCAAAGAGTTGCAAACAACACTGAAAGAACTCTCATCTGACGATAATTTAGAGAGGATGATCACTCAAAGAATCGAGGGACCTTTACAGCGCAATATTTCTATGAAAACCGAAGAGATCATGCAAGATCAACTTGAGCTTGGAAAAGCAGTTGAGCTCTTTAATAAAGGTATGCAACGGATGCTCTCTTTAATCGAGCGGATCCTCTCTAACATGGCAAAGCATTAATGGATTTTATTGGCGCAGTAGCACAATTCAAAGAACCGCTCGGTGTTAAGGGAGGGAAATCTTTCTCTAAGCATGAGCGCGAAACCATCTATTCGATCGCCTTTGGAAAATACGAGCTGGGAGAATACGCTAAGGCCGCTGAGCTCTTTACACATCTTCTCTTGCACGATCCCCATGATATCCGTTTCTGGAAGGGACTCGCGTCAAGTGAACAAATGCAGAAAAACTACAAAGCAGCGTTACATGCCTGGGCCATTCATGCACTTTTGAGCGGACATAGCCCTGCTGGACACTTCCATGCTGCCGAATGTTACCTCTCCATGGGGGAAAAGGAAGAGGCCAAAAAAGCCCTTACTCTTGCAGAAAAATTCCTCGATGATGCCGATAGTCTCGCCCCGCGCATCAAACACTTGAAGGAGCATATTGATGGTTGATGCTACAGAAAGGATTACAAGTATTCCGGCAGTTGCTCCAACTACGTTGGGTAATAATCCACTGTCAATTCCCGATCATGCTGATTCCTCTGTCGCCCCTGCAGAGCTCAAAGAGGTTTACACCCCTTCTAAGCCCACTTTAACTAGTCCGATGTACAATATTCTCCAAGGCTATGTGGCTAGATTAGAGCCAACCGTGGACAGATGGAGCCGATTTAAAGAGGGATCTATTGATGCTAAATGCAGGGAAGTGGAAGAGCTGAATTTGCAAGAAATTGCAAAAATCAAAGAAGCCCAAGAAGCGGCAAACGATGTCTCCTTTTGGGGTATCCTAGAAGATATTGGCGGCTCAGTAATGAGCGCAGTATCTTTTACTCTAGGGCTCTCTGCAGTTTCTGCAGGTTCCACGTTAATTGGTGGAGCACTTATTGTTTCAGGCGCACTGTCTGTTGGGAACCTCGCATTTAAACACATGCAGGTCTGGGACTATCTCGGTGATCAGATTGGGGGCAAAGACGAAGACCTCAAATATGCGATCAAGAACTACGCCCCCGCAGCTGTTGGAATATCTGCTGCTGCAATGGGTATATATGGCAGTTATTCTGCCTGGAACTACGCTGCTCAAACAGGCATGGCCAGAGCCACTTCACTCCTTCAAGGGACAACAAATATCGCAATGGCTTTAGCTACTTATTCAAGTGGAATGGCAAATTCTGCAATAAAAAATGTGCAAGCAGATCTTTCATTTTTGCAATCTAATCTATCTTTAAGTAAACTCTCTATGGAAGTATGCACTGATGATCTTAAAAACTTCCATGAAAGGCAGATGCATCTTCATACGAATATTGGAAAACTACTAGAAGAAACCGACCAGGCCATACAGGTCATTCAACAACCCGTTTAGGAGAAAATCATGAGCTCAGGAATTGATGTCATCACTCCCCTTACTCCCCATAATGTTGCGCCATCTGGGCAAGCTGAGCAAGATATGCTCCAGCAGATGGAAGTGATCCAAGAAGCTGTGAATCCTTACCTCGCAGAAATGGGCATACCGCAAGATCCTCCCAATGTTATTGATCCAAGCGCTGGACAGCTAGCATTAGATACTCTAAATGTAATCAGAGTCGAATGCGGCGAGCAGCCGATCACCAATGCATCCATGACGCGTCGCTTACTTGCTCTGTTAAACCGCGTTGCCGCTGTTGTTGAAAAACACCTTCTTGGTCAACGAGAAATTGCTTTTAATGAAGAGGGCAAAATCCGCGACGATACACTTCCTGAATTACAAAGCTGGACAAGATGGCAAGGGGGAGCTCATGCACTGGCAGGTTTTGGAGCACCAGCTCTCATGATCGCTTCTTTCCTACTCCCCTCTCAGGCTGGTGATGCTTTTAGACAAATTGCAACGAGCATGGCACAACCGGCTGCATCTACTGCAGACAAAATGATTGAAAGCTGGAAAATGCCAGGTGAACATGGGAGAACGCTCTATTTCACAACGCGGCAAGAACGAAAGCAGGCTGAAGACGTTTTCAATCAGCTGCCCGATAAAGTGCAACAGCTGCTCTCCAAATTGGTTGATCAACTGATGGCCATGTATCGCGCTACAGGTCAAAGAGCTTAAAACTGTTTTGACCGCAAACTCCCCATCGGGTAGATTGAGGAAATGGAAACTAACGAAGAAGTCCTACCGAAAGATGTGGTCATCGAAGATAAGATCCAAAAATTTCGGCTCACTTTTCTTGTCACCATTGGCGAATATGTACAACTTCTAATCGACACCTTTAAAGCCACTCTTTGGCGCCCCCCTAGTTTCCGTCTTGTCTTGAAGCAGATGTACAACATAGGCGTAGGCTCGCTTGGCGTAGTCGCCGTAACCGGTCTTTTTACAGGCCTTGTCCTCGCTGCCCAATCATTTTACCAGCTCAACAGCCGGGGCTTGAGTGGCATAACTGGACTAATGGTCAGTAAGGCGATGATCACCGAGCTTGGACCCATCCTAACTGCATTTATGGTAACAGGACGCGTTGGCGCTGCCATGTGCGCGGAACTGGGCACGATGCGCGTTACCGAACAGATCGATGCGCTAAGGAGCATGGCGGTCAATCCCAATCGCTTTCTAGTAGCACCACGCCTCATTTCCGGAATGTTGATGATGCCCTTACTTACCCTCTTCAGTATGGTCATGGGAGTTTTTGGAGGGTATCTGATCTCTGTCTACTTTTTTCAGATGTCTCCTATTGCATACCTAAATCCCATTCCCAAACACATCACCTATTTTGATCTATTCAACGGCTGTACCAAAGCGTTTATTTTTGGAATTTTGATCATGACCATCTCCTGCTTTAAAGGGATGAACACCTCAGGCGGGGCAGAAGGAGTTGGTAAAACAACAACGAGTAGTGTTGTGATCTGTTACATAGCCATCCTCTTTAGCAACTTCTTTCTGACTATGGCCCTCAACTCCCTGTACAAAGAAATCATGAGGATCCTATCGTGATTTCTATTAGGAATGTCTATAAGAGCTTTAAAAAGGCTAAAGTCCTGCAAGGCCTAAGTCTCGATATTGAAGACGAAGAAACGCTTGTGATCTTGGGCCCCTCTGGAGTGGGCAAAAGCGTACTGCTCAAACACATCATCGGTCTGACAAAACCCGATCAAGGATCGATTGAAGTCGCAGGAATGCCCATAACAGAACTCTCTGGCCCCAATCTTTTGCGCGCAGTGAAGCAAATGGGGATGCTTTTCCAAGGAGCAGCACTTTTTGATTCGATGACGATTGCAGAGAACACCGGTTTCTACCTTACCCAACACGCCGATCCAGAATCAGATACAAAAGCCTCTAAAGAAGAAATTCGAGATCGCGTGGATGAAGCCCTCAAAATGGTGGGCCTTGAAGGATCGCAAAAAAAAATGCCGAGCGAACTCTCTGGTGGTATGCGCAAAAGAGCAGGACTTGCCAGGCTCATTGTCTATCGTCCCAAAGTACTGCTCTATGATGAGCCTACAACCGGGCTTGATCCGATCACTTCGATGCAAATCAACGAGTTGATCGTAAAAACACAAGAAGAACTAAAAGCCACAAGTGTTGTCGTTACCCATGATATAGCCTCTGCCCTGCACGTGGGAGATCGCCTGGCTCTTTTGAGAGAAGGAAAAATTGCTCATGTGGGCGATGCAGAAAGCTTTATTAAAATTGATGATCCAATTATTGAGTATTTAAGGAAACATATAGCCAAATGAGTACATCTATCAAAAACATGCTTGTGGGGATTTTTGTCCTCAGCTCTATTGTCCTTTTAGTGGGCATTATTATGTTCATTAAACCCACGATCGGCGATGGGAAGCAGACGCTCAATGTCCGTTTTTCCAATGTCAATAGCCTCAGTGTCGGCACTAGAGTCCTCTTTGCAGGGAGACCTGTCGGTGAAGTAGTGACCATGGAAGAAATTAAAGACGCTAGAGAACAGCCCACAGATGAACTCGGTAGAGTCTATTTTTATCAGCTCACTCTCCACATCGACTCTTCTGTGAAGGTTTACAACACAGATGAGATTTCAATCCAAACATCAGGACTCATGGGCGAAAGGTCCATTGGAATCACTCCAAAATCTCCCCCTAAAGGAGTGGAGCCCAAAAGAATAAGTAGCCAGCCTATTTATGCAGATTCGGTCGATACATTCCAAAACGCTCTGCTCGATTTTTCCGATCTTTCCTCCCAAATGGAAGACACATTCAAAGAGGCGGGCAACTGGATCAAAGACTACGGCGAAGAGGTAGCTTCCACTATTCGCGTTGCAGGGAGCGCCATCCAGCAGATGGAGGATGAGCATGCGTTTCAAAACATAGCCGCTGTTATTGACAATATCAAAACCGCTACCGCTGATGTTGCTGCAGGCAAAGGAACTCTTGGCAAAATTGTGGCCGGCGATGATCTCTACCTCCAGCTAAATGCCGTCATGACCAAAGCCAACACCCTAATGAACGACCTCAATAGCTACGGTATCCTCTTCCACCTCAATAAACAATGGCAGAGAACCAGATTGCAAAAAGTTAGCGAACTCAATGCGCTCGATAATCCAATCGCTTTCCGCAACTATTTCCAAGGTGAAGTGGGAGAAATTAACTCCTCTATGACACGCATCTCGATGCTCATTGAAAAGGCGGATACATCTCCTCAAAAAGAGCAAATTCTCCACTCAGAAGGGTTTAAAAGTGATTTTGCAGAACTCATGAGAAGAGCAGACGAGCTCTCTGACAACCTAAGACTATATAACGAACAATTTAACAAAGCAGCGGGGAATTAATGGATAAGCGCCCTCCATTTGCAGAACTCTCTAAAGGAAGCTTTCTGATCGCCAGTCCCGAGATAGATGCTGGTATCTACTTCCGCAGCGTCATCCTTATCTGCGAACATACATCCAGCGGATCATTCGGTCTCATCATCAATAAATCTGTTGATATCGAACTACCCAAAGACCTGATCGATCTGAATAATACTCAAAATCCTAACATCGGCATAAGAGCCGGCGGCCCCATCCAGCCAAACCAAATGATGCTTCTCCATTCTGCCGAGAGTCTAAAAGAACAAGCCCTTAAAGTTTGTGAAGGTGTTTATCTTGGCGGAGACATGCAGTTTCTCCAGGAAGCGCTATCTAGCGTAACAGGCCCGCACCTGCGCCTCTGCTTTGGCTATACCGGCTGGGAGTCAGGTCAACTCGAGCGAGAATTCTTAAGCGGCAACTGGTTCTTAGCGCCAGGCTCTGCCCAACACGTTTTTGAAACGCCGCCCGAAAAAGTATGGCAATCCATTCTCCGAGAAATGGGCGGAAAATACGCCACCCTATCCATGATCCCAGAAGACTTAAGTCTTAATTAGATTCGTGCTATCCTTTCTCTGATGGAAACAACAGCAAATCAAAGGACCCTCTCTGGGGTCTTTATTCCCAATTTCTTGCAGATGGCAGGAGTCATCGTATTCTTAAGGATGGGGTGGATTTTGGGCCATGTGGGAATCTTCTCCATGTCGCTCATCATCGCTTGTGCCTCTAGCCTCTTACTTGTGACAAGCCTTTCTTTATCCTCCATTCTCTCCAACATGAAAATGGGTAGCGGCGGAGCCTACTTCCTCTTCTCTCGTATTCTAGGGATCGAACTCGGCAGCGCCTTAGGGATTCTGCTAAGTTTGATGCAAGTAGCCACTATTTCATTGTGCATCTCTGGATTTGCTGTCTCTTTCGTAGAATTTTTTCCAACCCTTTCTATCGAGCTGATCGAAATTATTGCTCTCTCCAGTCTCGTATTGCTCTCTACAACAAGATTTGCCCTCAAAACTCAAATGCTTGTATTTCTGGCTCTCTTAGCTGGGTTGATCTCTATCTTTTTAGGAACCTCTGATAGCATCTCCCATCTGCCAGCTGGTGAAAATGCCACGCTACCTGCTTTCTCATTTTGGATGGGATTTGCTCTGTTTTTTCCAGCGACAACAGGCATTGAAGCTGGCATGTCGCTCTCTGGGGATTTGAAAAATCCCAGCTACTCCATCCCGAGAGGAACCCTGCTTTCTGTTCTGGTAGCCTTTGCTCTTTACATCTCTTTGACAGGTTTTCTTTCCTTAGTCGCTTCTCCCTCTCTATTGAAGGCCCACCCCACTCTAGTTTTGCATCTGGCCAAGAGTAAACCTCTTGTATATGCAGGTGTTTGGGGAGCGATCCTATCGAGCGCTCTTAGCAATATTTTGGGAGCTCCTAGAATACTCGCTTCCATTGCGAAGGACGCCGTTCTCCCCTCTTTTTTTTCAAAAGAAAAGCGGGCTACTCTATTTGTTTTTGCTCTATCTCTATTTCTCACCCTTATTACAGACCTCAATCATCTAATCCCCGTTCTTAGCATGATCTGCTTAGGCTCGTATGCTGTTATCAACTTTGTGGCTTTCTTCGAAGAGTTCTTACATAAACCGAGTTGGCGCCCCAGTTTCCAACTCCCCTGGCTCCTCCCCCTCATGGGCTCTTTAGCCTGTTTCTTTTCGATGTTTATGATCAATGCAGGTGCAGCATTTCTCGTGATTGCCCTTACCGTTGGCCTTTGTTTGTGGACCAGCACGCGCAAGGTAGAAGGCAACTGGGATGATATCCGCCATAGCCTTTTTTCTTTCCTCATTCAAAAAGCAACCACTAAACTGAGTCATCTACAACCCAATCCCAAGAGTTGGCGCCCCCATATCCTTACACTGCTGGCAACGCCTCGCTTAGAACACAATCTAGCCTATTTCGCTTATGCTCTTGATCAGGACAAGGGATTTTTGACTTTTGCCACTTCCTCTGAGCAAAAAGATGGATACAAGAACCTGCTTGAGCAAATTCAAGCATTAAGCATCCACGCACATGTCCACATCAATCCTTCAGAAAATACGGAGGAGTCCTGCGAGCAAATCATCAAAAACTACGGATTTGGTCCCTTGCGTCCCAACACAATCCTTCTTTCTCTAGCTTCTTTCCCTCTCAAGCACCTTTACCTCCTCCTAGAGCACGCTGCCATATTTGAAAAAAACATCCTAATTTTGAAAGACGATCCCAAAAATGGTGCCCTATATGCCAAAAGTGGAGATACCCCAAAAACTATCCATCTCTGGTGGAGGGGTCTGAACCAAAGAAATTTTCAGCTCTGCTTAGCCCTTTCTTATATTTTGCAATGCAGCCCCCAGTGGTCCGGAGCCAATATCATAATCAAGTCTCTTGTCAAAGACCAAATTGCCCAAGACAAACTTATCTCAATTTTTTCAAAAGCAAAGCAGCACTTGCGAATCAAACACATTGATTTTGCTCCCATTCTAGCCCCTGCTCAGGACTTTTTTTTGCAGCTGAGAGAAGATGCAAAAGAAGCTGATTTCACATTCTTAGGACTGCGCATGCCAGATGAAAAAAAGGGTTACGAAGACTATCTCTCTAAAGTCTTTCTAGAAACAGAGAATCTACACAATATCGCTTTTGTCCTGTCTGGGGAAGACCTCAAGTTTGAAGAGATATTCAATTAATTAATATTTCAAATCAACTGGAAAGGACACCTTGTCGTAAAGGGCATTGATTCCCTTTATAACGGCAGAGTGGTTGCTTATACAAGCTCTGTGAATGGTCTCTAGAGCAAGAAGTGCCCTTTTCCATCTAGCCTGATGAATCGCCCGATCGCGAACTAAGAGAGCAGGTCCATACACCATCCAAAGAAGGTGATCTATATCTTCTTTGCTCCAAGGCTTCTTGGAAGAGAGCATCAACATCAGCCCATAGTAAAGTGCAGTCTGGGCCGCTCCAACATCAAGAGCATCCTTACACGAAAAGCTTAACGAATCGATCTGCATGAGATCGAGGATTTTTGTGATGTAAAGAGCGTAGAAAATTTCGATGAAGTGGAGTCTTTCCATTCGAGTTAGAGTGGTTTTTTTTTCAAAAAAGAGCTGATGGATAGTTTTGAAAGCCGCATCAATGAATTTCTCAAGGTCTTTTTGTTTGATTTGTTCGGGAAGATAGAAGCCACACTCTATTCCACCAAGAATCTGCTCTTTAAAGCTCTCCATAAATACAGGCGCGCCGCCCATTTGAGCATAGTCTTCTTCTTGAAGATAGAATGGCGAGTCTTTGGGAAGTCCTAGAATATGAAAGGTATCATGATGTTCGGCTCTAGCTGAAGTTTCTTCAATAGCTCTGCATCTGGCAAATTCTTCCCAAGAGGTTCTATTCTGCAAATTGACCATAAGGTGTTTATCAGGCTTGAGCTCTGATTTATAAAACCGTAAAAATCCCGTGAAATCTGGAGTTACTTGCGATCGATGAATCTCGGTCTGTTGAACAGGACAGGCTATGCGCAAAACACTGATATGGAGCGATCCTGTAGAAAATGTGAATTGTTGAGCTGGAAAATTATAATGGGTTAGAGGATCCCACCCCTCAAACTCCTCTTCCTCTCGGAAAGCATCCAAAGTACGTAAAATCGGTCCATTGGGATAGTGATTGAGCAGATAACGGATACTTTCATCTGTGTCTTGTAAATCAACCCAGATTTGGAGCCCTTTTACATCTGCTTTTTCTGTGGGCCTGGCTCCCCGCATCTCATTGCCACGATCGATGATTTTATGGACTAGTTTTAGAGCTTCTTTTAAGGGCTCTGTCCGCATGTAGAAATAACAACAAAGGGCGTGGGTTAGATTAAGGAGGCAATGAGAGAACTCATCTTCCTCCATCTCACCTGAAATCCGCTTTCGATAGCCTGGAGCTTTCATCGCATCTCGTAGAAATCGATGAAAATCGGCATAGTATTCCAAGCAGCTCTTAAAACTTTGATTCTCAATTAGATTCACAGAATTGGCCGCCATGCGAAGAGCCATCACCGCTTTATTGAGATTGCCCACAAAGGGAAGATCTTTATGTTTCATCCCTTCTTTGTAAAAGAGATCGATGTAGGGAGCTGAAAGTATTAAGGCCTCTTTGGCCCCTTCGAGGATTTCACTGTCAAATAGCTCACGTACAGCTAATAGAGGATCTTCTCCTTCGACTTTACTCACTAGCTCATCAAAATTGCCAACTAAGCGGATATGTCTTAAGAGTCCCCTACTGAAAAAGGGCTTCCCATTTTCTCCTTTAATGAAGAATAGCTCGTAGTTTAGATCTTTGCGGACCCCTTCTAAATCTTGAAGACCTTTTTTCTCCGCTTCGAGTCCTTCAATTTCCTCATAGGCAGCTTCTTCCCACTCTTCTGGTTCTTCTTTGGGTTTGGGCATCTGTCTGAGGATATGCTGGCGGTAGTACTTCTGCAGATCAGTGTACTCTTTTAACTTGGAGATCCCTTTTCCCTTAGAATGAAGTGAGCAATACTTATCCATTTTGGTAACAGCTTCAGACGCTAGGAGCATAATGGCTTGCACTCCCCTTTGCGTCTGAGGATCTTTGAGCGAGTTTTGGTCGCGTCTCACCATGTTCTGTAGATAGCGATGTAGAACGCGGAAGGTTTCTTGCACAAGTTCTTCATTTTGAAGGGCCTGTTTAGGATCGCGCCAATCAATTTCATCTGAAATAATCGCTTCTCCGCCCTCTTCGATAGGGGCCTTGAGATCAATTTCGGACATGTTGGAGAGGTTGTTGACCGCCTCCATTACCGAAAGTTCTTCTTTGTCTCTACCTAACGCCATAATTCAACAATCCTCATGCCTTTAATACAATTAATATCTGAAACGTAATTATTCTTCAAAAGAATTATCCATGCTAGACAAATATATCAATGTAGGGTAAATCTGGAATTATGAAGCGAATTATCTGTGTTATACTTTGCCTAGCATCTGTAGGCTTTGCTGCGGAATTTAAGCCCCGCAAGGCTAACCCAACTGAGGTGCGCATTGTTCCTGTACGCCCCACACCCGAACCCAATAATGTTGAACTGACCATCACCTTCCCAAAGAAAGATCAAGTCGTTAGCGGTTACGGACTTAAAGTCCAAGCCCAATTGCAGGGCTTTAACGTGGGAACCAATAGCGATTTTGATCGAGCAAAAGAAATCTACAATGACCCTATGGGGCAAAGCTTACTTATTTTCGTTGATGACCACGAACCGATCGAGATCTATAAGTCCTTTGTCGACTCACTCGACTCCAACAATCTATTCTATAATTGGACACTCACTGCCCAGATCCCTTACCGTTTAAGCGAGGGATTTCATGTAATCCGAGCCTTTCCCGCTCGCTCTTTTGGTGAAGGGCTTAAAGGCCCCGGCTGCTTTGCAGTGAGACGTTTTTATATAGGAGAGCGCAAAGACAACCTCGATGTCGATCTGTGCGGCCCTTATCTAACCTATAATGAGCCCTTAGCAAGTCTTAGGTATTGCTCTTGCAAGCCTATTTTGCTCGATTTTTACCTCTCAAACATTCAGCTTTCTCAAGATGGTTACAAGGTAAGAGTAACCATTGACGGAGATATCACAAGAGTCTTGACCCAGTGGGTTCCCTACTACATCTATGGGATCCCTAGCGGCTCTCATACAGTACAGCTTGAGCTCATCAATGAGAAAAATGAAGTGGCACCAGGCATTTTCAACAAAGTCACGCGCACTATCCAAGTTGACTGATCATTTCCTGATATTTTGGCCAGTCTAACTCCATAAGGATGCCATCTTCGGCAGGTTCCTTATCAAAGTAGTTTGGAAGCTCTTTCACCACGTGGAATTTCCATCCCAGCATGCGATGATTGAAGGGATTCTCTTTTCGCAGGACCATTTGAATAGGGGTACCTGGGCGCTGCGCTTTGATAAGGTCATGGAGAATTGATGATCCAATATTGAGCCTGGCAGATTCTGGCCTGCGCGCAATCTCTGCGATGCGAACAACCCCGCCTTCAGTGTAATACCAACCATATCCAAGGATATGTCCATTTGCCTGGTTTCTCACTATCCGCATTTGACTTGGTTTGTACTTCGCCATCGCAGCCTTAATTTTCCCCGCAGAAAAGGCGCTTTCTTTGCCAAAGGATTCCATTCCAATTTTGGCCACTTCATCGAGATCTTCAGAACTTGGCCACCAAGCACTTAGCCAACTTGATGTCACCTCCAATCTATTACCGGAAAGGCGATGAAGTAGGGATGCCGCATTAAAAATATGGGTTTGCCCATCGGGAGTTTTGAAAGTTTTGACATTGAGATGATTTAAAAACTCTTTCCAGACTCCTTGCACATCTTCGCGGCTAGGATCGAGTGCATCTCCTACTGTCGCTAGATTTCTATACAAGGTATGAAGATCATAATTATGGGAAATCAAAGTGAGTGGGTAATAGAAAAATTCTTTAAGAGACTCAAGAGCTTCCATTGCTTTTGGATTACTCGTAACCCCGCGTATTTGCTCTAAAGTATCGACTCGATAGCTCTCAATATTTGTGGGCAACTTCATCAATAAAGCCATCGTGATCCCTGCAAGCAAACCTAACACGCCTCCAGAAACTGTTCCTGTCCAGATGCTAATTCCAATACCTGTCAGCCCAAGTGTTGCGCCAGCGCAAATATTGAGAAAGGCAACAGAGGCCACAAGCGCGACTCTGCGAATGAGTCCCATCAAGACTGGATAAAACTCTTTCGCTTGCGGAAGAGGTTGTATTTCTGTGTATGAATGTTGAATTGATACCTGCATGACCCGTATACTTTAACACGATGTGGCTTTTAAAAAAACCGATTCTATTCTGCCTTTGCTTCCTTTCGATTTACAAATTTTGTTTACATGAAACCGATGGCTTTGCAGTTAGAAAGATTTCAACCAAGCAATACCCAACTACTCCAATCAAATCACCAACTAGCATCCCTACAGGTCCCTATCGATACCTTGGTAAAGGCGCTCAAGTATATGCATTTGTCTCAGAAGACAAACAATATGTCCTCAAGTTCTACCGCCAAAATCGAGCGGGCCATCCACTCTCCTCAATTTTGCCCGCTCTGCCACCATCATTAAAGAAACGCCTGCATGCAACCGTCGAAAAAAGAAAAGCTAAGCGCTTAAAAGACCTCTCGAGCTTTGAGCTGGCAAATCAATATCTTAAAACAGAAACAGGTATAGAATCTCTTCACCTCCACCCCACAAGCTCTCCGCTACGGGTGACGATTTACGACAAGATCGGAGCCATCCACAAACTCGACTTGAGCAAGATGCAATGGATCGTCCAAAAGTTTGCAGAGCCTACCTATGAGAGCCTTGAGAGCTGGATTTTGCAAGGAGAGGAAAAGCTTGCAAAGGAGCAATTGAGCGCACTCGTTCTACTACTCAAAACGCGTTGTGAAAAAGGCATTTTCGACAAAGACCCCGACCTAGAAACCAACTTTGGCTTCACTAAGGAAGGACCCATCCAATTTGATATAGGAAGGTTCAGGCTTGATTCTACAAGATCAAACCCAGATGTGTACCAGAACGATCTAATCCGAATCACAGATAAACTCTGCAACTGGCTAGAGGAAAAAGCTCCTATCCTCGCAAAGCACGTAAGAGAGGAGATCATTCGGTCATGAAAAGATTTATCCTGATTGCACTGTTTTGTTTGGCTATTTGCCAGTTTGCGCAGAAAAAGACCGACCGATTTACCCTCTCGAAGATAGCAACGCATCTTCTTGAAGAGCCTTGCTCTCAGATCGACAAGCAATATTTGAGTCATACTTATGTGTATTTGGGCAAAGGAGGGCAATCGTATGTCTTCGCATCAGAAGATGGGCAATATGTCCTTAAAGTCTTTCGAGGTTCGCGCCTTGGCATGTTGCAATTTCTATCTCGATTTTCACCCCGTTTTTCCAGGAAGAAACAGATACTTGAAACAGATTTAGAGCAGACTTTGAAAAGTTATCGGCTTGCCTATGAAGAATTGAAGGAAGAAACCGGGCTTGTCGGGATCCATCTTGATGGGCATACACACCTACCAGGAAAGCTTTCGATCGTTGACAACTTAAAAATCACCCATACAATGGATCCCAATTTGATTCCGTTCATCATTCAAATGAGAGCCACACTTGTGAAAGACAAAATTGCAAAAAATCCAGACAAAAAATACCTGGAAAGCCTGCTCACTCTTCTGCGTTTGAGAATGGATGCTGGAATCGAAGATACCGATCCCAATTTAGCTAAGAATTTTGGCTTCATTGGAGAAAGAGCGGTGCAAATTGATCCAGGTCGTTTTTCCAAAACTAACGCACCTAGCCTGCAAAAACTAGAGCGCTCTAAAGAAGACTTGCAACACTATCTAAATGCCAATCACCCTGAGCTCTCAGATGAGTTTAACACCCTTTTTGAGGAATTTTTCCATGAAGCGATTTGACCAGTCTGTCCGCATTATTCTAGCTCTATTTTCCCTTCTCTTTGTTTCCCGCTTTTGTCAAAAACAGACCGATACCTTCACCATCTGGGGATGTGCTTCAAACCGCCCCTACTGCGCAGATTTTGCCACCCCCATGCCCGAATCTAGCGAGCTGAAAGAAGCACTTTCAGAGTCCTACACCTATTTTGGTAGGGGCGGCCAGGCTTATGCTTTTTTCAGCAACGATGGCAAGTACGTGATCAAGTTCTTCAAGCAAAGACTATTTCGCCCCTCTCTCCTCTTGAAGCTCAATCCAATCTCCCCCGTCCGAAATAAACGGATCGCCAAAAGACTCGATAAGTGGCAGCGCGATTTTTTTAGCTACAAAGTGGCATTCACCGAACTTCAAGACGAGACAGGCATACTATATAGCCATCTCAACCAGACCAAACATCTCAACACAGTCATTACAATCACAGATCGCCTTGGCATTAAGCATCAGATCGACCTCGACAAGTTTGACTTCATCGTCCAGAAGCGGGCAGAAAGGGTCTATGATCGGATTGATCGCTTGATGAGAAGTGAAAATATCGAAGGAGCCAAACAAGCCCTCGCTCAAGTCTTTACCTTAATCGATACAAGAGCAAAAAAAGGCTACCGGGATCGCGATCCCAATATCCGAACCAACTGTGGTTTTATCGAAAACAAAGCCGTAAAAATTGATGTAGGTAGATTTGTTCTCTGCGCTGAGATGAAAGAGCCCGATTTCCGAAAAAATGAGCTCAAACAAATCACGGCCCCCTTTGGAGAATGGATCCAAACAGCGCATCCAGCTCTGCTCACTGAGTATGAAGCGATCAAGGAGACCTATGAAATTCATTAGGCTTCTCGCCCTTTGTCTTATCATTTATTACGTTCCTAAATTCTGCTATAGCAAAACGGAAGGATTTGCCCTCACAAAGATTCATTCCCACCTCACCCATGATCCCAGGTGGGAAGTGGACAATTCCCCGCTGCCCGCCGTGTTCGAGCAGAAATTCACCTACTTGGCTGCCGGGGGCCAAGCCTATGCATTTGTCTCAGAAGACGGCCAGTATGTCCTTAAGTTTTTCAAACATCATCTTCGCAGAATCCCCCTCTGGCTCAAAGTACTCCCATTACATGGTAACCTCGCAACAAAGAGAACCACCCAAAAACAAAAGCGAGCTCGCAAGCTCGTCCGCGATTTCACAAGCTACAAAATCGCCTTAGAAAACCTTCCTGAAGAAACAGGCCTTCTCTATGTCCACCTCAACAAAACCAATACACTAAAAACACACGCGAAGATCATCGACAAGATTGGGATCGAGCACCAAGTGAATCTAGACAAGGTAGAATTTGTCCTGCAAAAGAAAGCCGATCTAGCCATTCCACACCTCAAAAAGCTCATCCATGAGCAAAATTTAAGTGATGCAAAAAACTGCATAGACTCGATCTGCGAACTCATTTATACCCGCTGCGAAAAAAGCATTTACGACGAAGATCCTCGCATACACCGCAACGTCGGATTTTTAGAGAATAAGGCCATTCTAATCGATGTGGGCAGGCTTAAATTTGACCCAAGGCGAGAAGACCCGAGGATCCAAAAGCAAGATGTTATAAAAATCACCAGCCCCCTGCTATCATTTCTCGAAGAAAATTCACCGCCGCTAGCTGACTACTTAGAGGAGAAGCTAAAGTGATCAAACGCTTTCTTCTCATCGCTCTTTCTCTGATGGCTGTCTGGGGGACCGCACGCTTTTGCCACCATAAAACGAAAGGCTTTCGCCTTTCCAAACTTACTGGCAATACAACTTGCCTTCCCCAAGAATCTCCCCCACTATCAAATGAGTTAAAACAAGTCTTGGAGCAAAATTTTCGCTACCATGCGCGAGGCCTGCAGAGCTTTTCCTTTCTCTCTGAAGACGGGAAATACGTACTAAAACTCTTCAACAACCGCTACCAAAAACGCCTATTCTGGCTAGGCCTGACCCCGCTGAAAAACAAAAAAATCTACAATCAAAATAAGTGGGCAAAAACCTTTACAAGCTACCAAATAGCCCTCGACCATTTGCAAGAGGAAACCGGAATCGTATATCTCCATCCGGCAAAGAGTATCGATTGTCCGAAAACCACCCTCATCGATCCTTTGGGAATCAAGCACCCCATTGCTTTAAACAATTTTGGCTTCGCCCTGCAAAAAAAGGCAACGATGGCCTACCCATACTTTGCAAAGTGTGCGGAGGAGAAAAACCTCGAAAAAGCCAGATTAGCTTTTGCCTCTTTGTTTTCACTTCTAAACAGAAAAATGGAGCAAGGAATCGATGACAACGATCCCTTGATTCGAACGAACTTTGGATTTGTAGGCGATCAGGCCATCGAAGTAGATATTGGTCCATTTTCGTATAATACAGCTCTACTAACCTCAGAAGAAAAACTAGAAGAAATCCAAAGAATCGCCCTGCCCTTAAGGCACTGGCTGGAAAACCATCACCCGGAGCTACTCCCCGCCTTTTATGATGCGCTCGAAAATTATTAAAATTTGCTTAGCAGCGGCCCTATTTTTTTGCACCGAACGCTTCTGTAGATCTCAGACAGATGGCTTTCGAATCACTAAAGCTCTCTGCGAGCATGAGTACCCCTTTTCCTATAGCACTAACATAAATCCAAAGAACCTTCACCAACCTTTCTATTTTTTGGGCAGTGGCGTACAATTCTACGCATTCCTCGGAGAAGATAAACAAACCATATTAAAACTATTTAAACATCATCATATGGGACCTTCAACAGACCTTTGCAAAAAGATCCTTCCCAAAAGCCTAAGCTCAGCTCTTGTGGCCAAACGAGAAAAACGGATGCACCACATCTTTACAAGTACGCAGATCGCTAAGGATGAATTAGCTGAAGAGACCGGTACTGTGTACCTGCATATTGGCAAGAAGCCTGAAGGCCTTGGAAAGACAAAAATCTACGACAAGCTTGGCATACAACATGAAGTAGATCTAGACAAAACCGACTTCCTCTTGCAGGAAAAAGCAGACCCGGCAAATACCCACTTAAGTAAACTCTTCCAAAAAGGGGCCATCGAGGATGCGATCAAATCCATGCAAACCATGCGAAATCTGATAAAAACCCGCTCCAAGATGGGAATTAAAAACAAAGACGGCAACATCCTAGAAAATTGCGGCTTTATAAATGGACGTCCTGTCGAACTTGATATCGGCTCATTTATTCACCGCGAGCAATCAACAAACCCCGATCCCCACTCAAAGGCAGCCTTTCGAGCCACCTTGCAACTACTTGGATGGGTCAAAAAAAACCACCCCGAATACTTGCACAAGTGTACAGCTGAGCTCCTACATGAAAATACTTTTTAGACTTCTCCTCATCCCCCTTATTTTCATCGGGCTTGAAAAACTCACGCGGACCCAAACCGATGGGTTCCGCATAGAAAAAACAAAATCCGACTATTCCTATAAAGAAAAATGGGAAGTACCTACGCAAAATCTCCCAGAACAAGTTCTCAATCAAAATTTTAAATTTTTAGGCAGCGGCGTGCAATGTTACGCCTTCTTAGGAGATGATCAAGAGACCGTACTCAAAGTATTCAAACACTACCATTTTGGTCTTAACTCTGGCGCTTTAAGAAAACTTCCCCATTCTTTTGTGGAAAAGAAACTTTCAAAACGAGAGAAACGAATCGATACTATTTTCAAGAGCGCAATCCTCTCACAAACCACCCTCGCAAAACAGACAGGCGTATTCCATATAAATATCAATCCAACCAATGGAAAGTATCCAACCGTCACAATCTACGATAAAATCGGGGTACAGCATACGCTTGATCTAGACAACACCCCCTTTTTGCTACAGAAAAAGGCAGATCTGATTTCCACATATCTAAAAAAACACCCAGACCAAACAATAGAGATTTTAGATTCCATGGTCCTCTGTATGCAAAACCGTTCAAACCAAAACATCATCAACAGCGATCCAATCATCGACCGCAATTATGGAGTCATTGAGGGCAGAGTTGTCGAAATTGATATCGGATCCTTTTCAAGCTCCATAAAGCCATCCAAACAACATTTGAACCTAGAAACTAGAGCGCTTAAAAGTTGGGCTGCTAAAAACACCCCTCAGCATTCTGTCTACCTAGAGCAACTTATAAAAAGGATGGGCCTATGAGAAATTGGATCATACGAGGCTTACTTGTCTGTATGGCTTTTATGGCCGTTGAGCGCTTTTGCCACAAACAGACCAAAGGCTTCCGCCTGCAAAAAATACAGGCCGATCTCCCTCACAATCCCGATTGGGAAACACACCTACCCGCTGACTGTGAAATAGAAAACTTAAGAACTATCCTTAAAAAACCCTTCTACTTCCTCAATTATGGCGGCGAGTCCTACGCCTTTGCCAGTAAAGATGGCAACTACGTCCTCAAATTTTTTAAGCTCCATCATATGCGCCCAAAAAACATCGAGGATGCGTTTCTTCCAACCCCTGTGCGATCAAAATTCCAACAGATGCGGACAAAAAAACTTGAAACCCTCTTCTCCAGCTGCAAACTCGCCTACGAAAAGTTTCGAAAAGGATCGGGTCTCGTCTATCTCCATCTCAATCAAACCGACCATCTAAAAAGCAAACTTACGTTCTATGATGCCATTGGCGCGGTGCACACCATAGATCTAGACAAAGTACCGTTTGCACTGCAGAAACGAGCAACCCTTGCTTACCCCTCCCTATCAGCTTTGGCAGATGCCAAAGAATTAGACGCTGCAAAATTGCGCATTTGTGCCCTGCTCGATCTCATAACAAATCGATGTCAAGCTGGCCTATTTGATCATGACGCCAGGGCCCGCAACTTCGGCTTTATCGGAGAAGAAGCTATAGAAATAGACCTCGGATCGTTCTCTGTTAACGAAGCTCTCAAGTTACCCCATGAAACAAGAAAAACTCTCGTTAACGAGACCCATAAGCTCCGCCGCTACATCAAAAAAAGACATCCCGAGCTACTCGACTTTTTCGATCAACAAATCAAAGATCACTTGACCAGCACACCACAATAAATTAGAATTGTCCTCATGAGTGAAGAACATTCTCGCCCGTTTTGGCCTTTTCCCAGATCACGACACCCCTTCTCCTTTCTAGAAAACGTAGACGATGATTGGGATTTGCAAGAATTCACAAATCCTACAGGTCTCACCGTCTCTGAAGACGATGAACGCATTGTCGTAGAAGCTGCGATCCCAGGCATTCGATCTGAGGAGATCGACATGGTCTATGACAAAGGAATATTGTGGATCAAAGCTGAAAAAAAAGAAGAGACCGAAGACAAGAAGAAAAAATACTACAGAAAAGCTCTAAGCATCTTCTCGTATCGCGTTGCAGTGCCCGGCGACATTGACGATGCAAAACAGCCCGATGCCATTTGCAAGAACGGGATATTAAAAGTCTCCTTCTCCAAAGCCAATAAAGGTCCCTCGAAAAAAATCCCTATCAAGGAAGGCTAGTGAAATACAAACTCCTCTTACCCGTACTCTTCATTTTTGGAGCTATTGCTTATTTCGCAGTCGATCACGTTTTCAAGCCAAAAAATACCGCAAAAGCTATCTCTTATCCAGTCACTGAGCAAAAACCCTTTGTTGTAGTCGTCCCCTCTTACAACAACTCAAAATACATCGAGAAAAACCTCCGCTCCATCTTCGCTCAAGACTACGAAAATTACAGAGTGATCTACATAGATGACAATTCCCGCGATGACACCCTAGAAAAAGCCAAAACATTCCTCTCCGAGCTCGATAAAAAAGGACGGGCCACCCTCATCCACAATCCAATCAATTCAGGAGCTCTAGCCAACATCTACAACGCCGGCCACTCCTGCCATGATAGCGAGATCATCGTCCTTGTCGATGGGGATGATTACTTAGCCCACGAAAACGTCTTAAACGTCCTCAACAAAACCTACGCCAATCCAAACACCTGGATGTCCTACGGCAATTATCTCGACTATCCAGCCTTTGTGCAAAATCCAGAAATTTGCAAAAAACTCCCTGAAAAAGTAATCCAAAAACACGCCTATCGAAGCAGCCCATGGGTCACCACACACCTGCGCAGCTTCTACGCCTCCCTGCTCAAAGAAATTGAGCTAGCTGATCTCTTTTATCGCGGGCGTTTCTACTCGATGGCCTCCGATCTAGCCATCATGACACCGCTTCTTGAGCTCGCATCACCTCACATCGCCTTTATCGATCAGACCCTCTATCTCTATAATCGGGAAAATCCTATTAGCGATCACAAAATCAACATCGCCTTCCAAAGAGAGTGCCACGCACACATCGCCTCTAAAACGCCATATCCAGCCCTCAAGCACCTTCCTATCCACAATGCCACCAAACACACTGCCGACCTCGTTATATTCTCCGAGGACAACCCCATGGGCGCATACGCCCTCTTAGAATCAACCAGCCACTACGCTACCGGTCTTGGGAAAACTACCATCCTCTATAACGCATCCACCCTAGAGCTACAAAGCCACTACTTAGAGCTTCAACTCGATTTCCCAAACACCCATTTCATAAAAAAAGAGGCCTCATTTAAGCCCCTACTTCTCACAACCCTCGATGCTCCCCTGCAAGAGAGCCCCTACATCATTTTTGCACATGATACAATCATCCTCAAAGACCACCTCGATCTTACAAAAGCCACACACACTCTCGAGACCGCAAAAGCACACAGCCTTTACTTTGCCCACCATCAAAACCTTGAATACTCTCACGAGCTTTCTCGGCATCTGCCCCTTCCTCCGACTGTAGCCCTGCGCGGCGTAGCAAATGGAGAGACTCCCTTCGCCTGGCAATTTGCAGCAGGCACTGATGACTGGAATACACCCAACCCCTTTTCCTTTGCTTTATTTCGCAAAGAAGACATAAAAAACACCATTTTAGATTTAGATTTTGATAGCGTAGAGACCCTACACTACGAGTGGATCCAAGCCCTTCCGCAGACCCAAGTGGGTCTCTTTTATCCTACTGCCAAATGCGCAGAGCTGTCCCCTCTTCCCCATCTAACCAAAGAACAGCTCTGCAATAAATTTGAGCAGGGCCTCAAAATCGACCTTTCTCCCTTTTCCCAGCTCCAAAGCCCCTCTCAGGAAATTTCTACAAACGTGGAATTTATCCCTAGATCCTAGGGAGACGCTGATTAATTGCTTTCTTCGAGATTCGAGCCAAAAGGGCCGAAAAAGTTAATTTGGAGATCGTAATTAACTCAGAAGAGTTAATGGAGATTGAAAATTAGATTTTTCGGATGCTTTTGGCCGAAGATCGGGGAAATTGAATTGATCAGTGTCTCCCTAGGGAAGGAGTGATTGCTTTTAATCGAAGATCGGGTGAATTGAATTGCCCAGTTCTTCCTCAAGAAGAATATGCGCTTTCATCGGATACCAACCAGCTACTAATAGAACCTGTAGAAGAGCTATATGCGCTTTCTTCGGTTGGCGTCCAACTGCTACTAAAATCTGTAGAATCTGTAGAAACTGAATCATCCAATTCTAATGTAATATTTGCCTCAGCAAGAAGCTGAGGACTAGCATCAAGAAATTCATAAATCTTATAGAAAACAGCAGCCTTATCTTCTTCAAAAAGGGTTGGATCATCTCGATCCTTAAAGTAGGCAATGATGTCTCGCAATTGATTGTTGAACGCTATAGAGGAATTATCCCCTTTCTGATACTGAACTTCAAAATCTCTATCTAATAAGGCTTCATAAAATTGCGGATAGTCTGGTTTTAAATGTTTAGCAACCGCAATCCAGACCTTGCGATGTGGATTCACTAGCTCTAGAAGACAATGGAAGTAGGCATCATGAATATAAATACCCAGCCCCGATGGATTCCGTACTTCATGCAATACTTCTGGAATTGATACTCCAGGACAGGGAATCCACACATCCCTTCTATCTTCACGCTCAAAATCTCGTGGACGGGAAAATCCCACAACAGGATGGACTTCAATATTTGTGTGGGGGCAAAAAACTCCTTTAAGATAGATCCCTGAAAGTGCATTGTAAAACTTTTGCAACGTTGCAGGAGGAAGAACATAAAGCGTTTTTCTAAACCCATCAAATGAGCTTGTAATAGTATTGATCGTCCCAGCCTTCGCATTTTTCCTCGGTACTGCAAAAATTTGATCCGTTTCATCCAGTGAATCGAAAAAAGCACGAACATCATTCGTTTTAAACCGACCTCTAAAAGTATCTATGAATGTTCGCCTCACTTCCCTGCAAATTGCTTCTCCTCCATTCAATACCTTGGCTGCCAGTGGCTGACATTCACGATAGAGCATCAACTTAGCGAAATCATTGGTAGAAAGCTTGCCCTGAAGAACAAATCGGATCGCATAATAGGACCAATCACCATTTTGAAAAATAGCGTGATCGTAATCACCTTGCTGAAAAGCTACTAGCGCTCCTGAAGGAGCTTTGGGAAGAGCTTTGACTACCGACTCAACTTGCTCTCTCTCAGAGGGATCTACCCTTCGAAACAACTCAAAATCTCCCATAGAGGGAAGTCTTTCTATCTCTTTAGTTGGAAAACAGCAGGCTTTTAATCTTGATATTATTGGCATATTATCTCCTTTTATAAGATAATTATATCAATTTTTTTAATTAAATTCAAATTAACATTGTGACGTTTATTATAAGAGACTTATAATTGGATCTTTATTCTAGATTTATTGTATATTTACTTTCGTGAATGAAATTACCTTTCTCCTCCAAATCCTTTTCGTTTTTCTGTTTACCTACGGAGCTTTCCGCCTAGGCAAAAACGCCCTGATAACTTCCGTTTGTATCCAAGCGATTTTGGCCAATCTTTTTGTCCTCAAACAGATCACCCTTCTAGGATTTACCGTAACGTGCAGCGATGCCTTTGCAATCGGCAGCATCCTCTCCCTAAATCTGATTAGAGAATACTACGGAAGAGAAGAGAGCAAAAAAGCCATCAGTACTTGTTTTTTCTTTATGGCCTTTTTCGTGGTCATGTCGCAGATGCACCTGCGCTTTACACCGAGCCCATACGACACAGCCCACCCTTTTTACGCAAACCTGCTTACTCCCGCTCCACGTTTGCTTGCGGCCTCTCTGTTTTCATTTTTTATCACCCAGCAGTTTGATGTCCGCTGCTTTGGATGGATTTCAAAAATTCTTCCAAGATCCACCTTCCCCATGAGATCCAGCATTTCTCTTGGTATTTCCCAACTTCTCGATACCGCTCTTTTTGGATTCTTCGGACTCTTTGGCATGGTCGAAAGCCTCTTTGACATTATCGTGATTAGCTTCCTTCTGAAGTTCGTCATTATTCTGATGCTAGGACCCCTCACAGTACTCTTCAAAAAGTTGGCACCCGATGTTTGAACTACTCCACCAGTCAAAAAAATCCCCCGCTAGAGTCGGCAGGATCCATACCCCTCACGGAGTGATCGACACGCCTAACTTCGTAGCCGTTGGAACCAACGGAACTATCAAAGCACTCGATAGCGATACCGTTACCGAAATCGGCCTCCAGCTGATGTTCTGCAACACCTACCATCTCCTCCTCCAACCGGGAACTGAAATTGTCAAAAAAGCAGGCGGACTGCATAAATTCATCAATCGCAAACTCCCCATCATCACCGATTCTGGGGGATTTCAGGTCTTTAGCCTAGCCTATGGATCGGTCGCAGATGAACTAAAGGGAAGAGGCAACAAACAAAGTGGCAACCTCGTTATGAAAATTGACGAAGAGGGAGTCCTCTTTAGATCATATAGAGACGGCTCAAAAGTACTCCTCACTCCAGAGAGCTCAGTACAAGCCCAAAAAGACCTAGGTGCCGACATCATTATCCCCTTTGATGAACTCCCCCCCTACCACATCAAAGATAATGACCTCAAACACTCCCTAGCGCGCACCCACAGATGGGAACAACGATCCCTTGATACCCATTTGCAAAATCGCAATGACCAAGCCATGTACGCAGTAATCCATGGAGGGATTGATCTAGATCTTAGGCAGAAAAGTTGTGAAACACTCACCAAACTCGATTTTGATGGCTTTGCCATTGGCGGAAGCATGGGGAAAAACAAACAAGAGATGTA
>Ga0209986_10000378_pt1 | contig 42571 bp, 44 predicted proteins | sample BlataG_FD_183168 | JGI IMG/M metagenome (GOLD analysis project Ga0209986, IMG submission 183168) | Deep subsurface microbial communities from Black Sea to uncover new lineages of life (NeLLi) - Black_00105 metaG (SPAdes) (version 2) | ecosystem: Environmental > Aquatic > Marine > Oceanic >... | reverse complement strand
GTTCGGCCCGGGCGACCGTTACAGCTTTAAGTTCACCCACCAGCTTATAGAACAATTGTACTAAATAATTTAAGTTTTGTCAATACCTTTTGCATAACCTTTTGCATAACCTTTTGCATAACCTAATGTTCAACCCCTTGGACCATGGTTAGCTAAGACAGTATTTCATCCAGGGATCATCCATCACAATCTATGACCCGCTAATTCGGTACAGATCCCCGACGCGTGGGAAGCAGTGTTGGCTACGTCGCGGTCTCATCAAGAACATGAGCGATAAAGTGCTGCATGCGCTGGTAGTGTGAGCCACGCCAGTAGACACGACCGCACGCCTGACAGCGACGGTATTCATCATAATGCTGCCGCGTTTTGGGCAGGAGACTGTCAAGAATATCCTTCTTGCGAACGGACGCCAACAGCCCGTTGCAACGTAGGCAGTGCTTAAACGGCTTGATTGATCCAGCTAGATCGAAGCGCTGTAAGACCTCAACTAACTGTCCCCGGGGGTGGGTCTCCCGCACACAGTAGCCGTGGGCCACCTCGCTCCTCTTGAGTAGACCGCGATCCCTGGTCAGCAGGATCCGCCCGCCGCGGTTCGACAGACGGGCCAACTCCTCATCCTTGAAGTCGTTCCGATAGAGGGTATCGAAGCCCAACATGCGCAGGTATCCCGCCAACCGGCCCAGATGTGTATCGAGCACAAAACGCGCCTCGCGCAGCGGCTGGCGGCGCACACGCAGGATTGGCGCGATGTCGATCGTCTCGAAGACAGGATAGACGCTGATTCGGTCGCCATCTCGAAGGTGATAGGAGAAATCCACCGAATCGCTGTTGGCCAATATGAGATCGACTTCAGTGTGGGGTACGCCCAATGCCTCGATCGTGTCTTTGACCGACGGCCGACCAGCGAATGCATAGACGAAAGTCACCTGCCTTCGATCTAGCGGCAGAAAGTCGTTCAACTCGGCATAGAAGCGAAAGCTAGCCAAGGGCATGAGGGCTCCACAATGCCGTGGTCAACCATGACTGCACTGAAAAAAGCCCGAGCGCGAGAAAGGGAACGGTATATGTGGGGTGTGGGCAAAGCCCACACCCCACATATACCCCCTTCCCCTTTTGGCGGCTACTTTTTTCAGTAGACCCAACCATAGAATTATAAAAAATGCCCCAGGCGCGATTCGAACGCGCAACCTAGGCTTTAGGAGAGCCTTGCTCTATCCAATTGAGCTACTGGGGCACACCGGGATTATAACACGGCAGCGACTGTTGTCGCGAGCGGTTGAGGCCAATCATTATAACTCGATCAGGTAGGCGGTGATGGGCTCCTTAAGATGAGCGAGTTGGAGTGATTCGAGCCTCTCCGCCTTTACGCCCTTCACCTGCTGGTAGGTGGCCTCACTGAACAGGATCTGACAACTCTTAGCGATTTCCTGCAACCGCTTGGCCACGTTGACCACATAACCAACTACTGTGTAGTCCATCACTTTCTCCGAACCGATGTTACCTACCACGACCTCGCCTGAGTGCAAGCCAATGCCCAGGCCTAGGCTATCCAGATCCTCGCCCGTCTCCTCACACAACTCTTGGAACCGGCGCTGCATCTCAATCGCTGAGTCAAGCGCACGCTGTGCATCATCCTCGCCCGTCACCGGTGCGCCGTAAAATGCCATCAGGCCGTCGCCTAGGTACTTGTCAAAGGTGCCGTGGTGGGTGAAGACCACCTGACTGAGGGACTGGAATACCCGATTGAGGGTCTCGATTACTTCGGTCGCGGTATGCTCCTCAGTGAAGCGTGAGAAACCACGAATGTCCGCGAAGAGCACCGTCACCGGACGCACCTCACCGCCGAGCTTCAGGTAGCGCTCAGGATCGGTCAGGATAATGTCGGTCACATCCTCAGCCAAGAAACGGTCGAGGACTTGCCGCAGCAGCCGATTGTACGCTTCGATCTCATCGTACAGTCTCTTTATACGCAGTAATGAGCGCACACGGGTAAGCAATATTAGCGAACGGTAGGGTTTGGTGATGAAATCATCGGCGCCGACCTCGATCGCCTTGACTTCCTCTTCCTGGCTATCGAATGCGGTGACGATCACCACCGGGACGAAGCGTGTCCCTGGCGAGCTCTTCATCGCCGCACAGAGTTCCAGACCGTCCATACGCGGCATCTGCACATCAACTAGCGCCAAATCAGGCGGTGATTGGAGCGCTATCTCAAGTGCCGTTTGCCCATCTGCGGCGGTTACCACCTCGTAACCGGCGTCAGTCAGATAGGCTTTGAGCAAATCCCGGTTAAGCCAGTCGTCGTCGGCGACCAGGATGCGCGCTGGCCGGTTGAAAATATCGGTCAGGTCCATGTCTCACTCAAATGAACTATTCGTAGCGGTATCGCGCTTCTCGCTATCCATCAAGCTCAAAATGTGTCTCGAGCGTTACGCCGCCTAGTTGAATTATACAGGCATCGGCTACAGGGCCAAATTGAACGCGATTCCAATCGTCGGATATTTATCACGATCAATTGCTTTATCATTCAGATTTCTCCTTCCAAGGCCTCAAGTCATGATGGGCTTCATTCGCTTTTCCCCTTTATGCTACTACTATTGATTATTCCATCCAGTAATTCACTACTGCGGACCCGTGATTTAAGAGTAAGTGCGGGTAACTTACGTATTATCAAGGTTGAGAGCGTGCTGTGCAGCTCCAGATGCCATATTGTCTTATTCACATATACGCAGGCAAATCATTAAAAGAATAGGCGTAACTACTCACCGGCTCCAAATCACCATCAGCAGTAATAATTAATGCTGAATCAAAAGAGTTTGTATAAGCATCGTGCATAAGTTCAGTCGCCAAATGAACATCTGTCATCTTCTCTTCATATTCGTTCCATTTTGTCTTGCAATGCCTACATTTTTTCGATTTCCGCTGATATCTTCCATAGTAGATATTAACTTGGCCTAAGGTTTTGAGCGCTTGAAGAAAAGGTGACTGCCTTTGGATTTTAGCTTAATCATCCCTAACTCTTGCAGTAAAGTATTTAGTTGCGACAAGGCTTTGCTTTGGCTTTAGGAGACGACGTGCTAGAGCATCAAGATCCAACCAAAGATATCTCCGCCAGCCTCTTTCGATTATTCCGAAATAGAGGTTAAAACCATCGATGTATACCACAACACGGTCCACTTAAAATCCCCCTTTCTGAGAAAAAGTTCTGTATTGACATGTGGATTAACAATGCTACTATATTCATAGCCCAGCCAGGGCGAATACCCCTGGCTATGACGGTCCCCCTCGTAAGAGGGGGTCGTTTCTTTAATTCTTGATTTCCCTTCGAAAAAGTCTTATTCATACCATATATGCTGAAAGAGTGGCGGATAATAGCGATTCTCTGGAAAAAATTCCGTGATATGTCCTAAAACAGTGCGTTTTACGGAATTCCTCCAACCCGCAAACAATTTAGGTAAATAGATCAGTGTCCGTCCTTTGTACAATAAATGCCCGACCTAATGCGAAGTCGGGCTTGGTTGATTGGATGAAAGTGCCTGGTTCCCCACTACGCCGAGGCTATATCCAAGTTGTTTGATTACATGATATGGCTTGATGATGCAAGGGAAAAAGAATTCACCTCCACCCTTCCCTCCTCGGGACCAAGAGGGGGCGAGTCAAAACCCCGAGGAGGGCGTTTTCAGCGGCTGTTTACCCCCAAAACATCCGCTGAATCGAGTCAAAGTAGGGGCTGATTCGACTCGAATCATCGGCTGAAAAAAATATTTCACGGTGTGGAATTGTGAGCCCTGCTTCGCAACTCCCCCTTTGTTCAGAAGAAAACCCTCTGGCACCTCCCGCGCGTTTGACAAACACATTAATTTCACTATAGTTAAACCAAAATACCGGGTCAAAGGGGGCAAATATGACCCAATCAGCGCATATTCGCCGCCCGGTCCGTATTCTTCTGCTGACCGGGCTCCTTATATCATGGGGCGCCATCGGATTCCCCTACATTGCCGCGTCGGCCGATGGTCTCCTCACCACGGCCAGTCCCACAGCCACCGCCACCTACACTCCCATCCCAACGGTCACCTCGACCCCTATAACCACACCAGCTCCAACTAGCACACCAACCCCATTTCCGACCAACACGCCAACCCCATCTCCGACGACAACATCGCCTGAACCAAGCATCAGTCCCACGGCGATACCAACGGGTACTATAACCCCTACTGCCAGTGCTACTCCCTCCTTCACTCCCTTGTATACACCCACACAAACCCCTGCGGTCACAGCCACTATGACCATCATCTCAACTGCAAGCGCTACTGCCACGCCAACCTCTACGGCGACCGAAACCACCACACCGCTACCCAGTGAAACCCACACACCATCCCCCACCGTATCTGCTTCACCGACGCCATCCCCCACCGTAACCGCTACATCGACTACAACCACCACGGTCACCAAACCAGCGCCGCCTACGCCCTGCCAACCTCAGGCGGTGCTGATCAACGAGATCGCCTGGGCCGGCACCCTGGCCTCGGCGAACGATGAGTGGATCGAACTCCACAACCAAAAGCCGAACCCGATCGACCTTGATGGATGGACCCTCACCGATGAAGGTGACATCAACATCACCCTCACCGGCTCGATACCCGCCTACGGCTTCTACTTGCTCGAGCGAACCGACAACACCACGGTCGCCGACATCACTGCTGACAAGATCTACACCGGAGCATTGAAGAACAGCGGCGAGACTCTGTGGCTTAAAGATGCGACGGGGGCAGTTGTGGACAGCGCCAACCTGGGGGGTGGTGGTTGGCCCGGGGGCAACGCCTCCCCACGCGCCAGCATGGAACGATATGGTGGAGCCGATATCCCTGGCAATTGGGGGACTTTCACCGGCTACGGCGGCGTTGGGCATGATGCTCAGGGCAACCCGATCACCGGTACACCTCGCCATCCAAACTCACTCTTCGCCCCAACACCAACCGCCACCCTCCGCTTAACCCCAACCCCGCCTCCTACTCCCTGCCCGCCTCAGGCGGTGCTGATCAACGAGATCGCCTGGGCCGGCACTCTGGCTTCGGCGAACGACGAGTGGATCGAGCTCCACAATCCTGGACCAGATGAGATCGATCTCGCCGGTTGGACTCTCACTGATGGTGGCGACATCAACCTAACCCTGACTGGCACTATCCCCGCCTTCAGTTTCTTCCTGCTCGAACGTACCGACGACAGCACTGTAGCTGACATCGCCGCCGACCAGATATACAGCGGAGGTTTAAAGAACAGCGGTGAGAGGTTGTGGCTTAAAGATCCAACGGGGAACACAGTCGACAGCGCAAACCAAGACGGCGGCGGCTGGCCAGGGGGAAGAGCCACCTCACGCGCTAGCATGGAACGCCGCGGTGGAGCCGATCGCCCCGGCAATTGGGGGGCTTTCACCGGGTATCACGGCGTCGGCCACGATGCTGATGGAAATCGCATTACCGGCACGCCTCGTTCCCCCAACTCGCTTCTATTCCCTACACCAGTCCCCACCTGGATCCCGGGCAAGGTAGTGATCAACGAGGTGCTGATCCGTCCTCATTACGACTGGGAAGGAGTAGGTGGAGTCAACACCGGAGACGAGTTTATCGAACTTTACAATCTAGGACCCTCACCGGTTTATCTGCGTGGTTGGATGCTGGACGATATCCCCGACGGAGGATCTCGCCCGTATACCATCCCAGGAGTGACCGTCGACCCCGGAGATTACGTCGTCTTCTTCCATTCGCGCACCCACATAGCCCTAAACGACGGCGGGGACAGCGTCCGCCTGCTTGCGCCAAACGGACGGGTGATCGACGAAATCAGTTATCTGAAGGTGCGCGCCTACAACCTGTCTTACGGGCGCCTGCCTGATGGATCTGGCCACCTTCTCTACGGCTTGTGGCCTACCCCCGGCGGTCCCAATGAGCTGTTTGAGGAGCCGACACTGGAACCTGAAGATACTAAGTTGGAACCGGCATATCCATCCCTCTGTCCCAACGGCGGGCTGCCACAGCCGCGTTTTCCACGCGCCGCTCGCCACCCGGCGCATGTGGGATGGATGCTGGAGATGGGTCACATCGTCTGCTCTGAACCAACTCGAAATCGACCCTCCCTACCCGTCTTCCAAACCCCGACCAGCAGGACAAACACAACCAGTTCCAATACAGGGACCTTTTCGTGCTATGTAGAATGAAATTACCTTGCTTAACGTTCAAACCTCCCGGGCAGCTTCGATCGCAGCCCGCATTTGGTCTATGTGTGAGCGCTCGTGTAGACCAGGAAATTGCAGGAGAGCCTGGCCAAGCCTCCACAGGACCCCCTTGCGCGCCTTCAGCGCCTCAGCCAGTTCTAGCAAAGAGGCTGTCTCCTCCTTACTGGTTTCGAGCCGGTTAAGCAACTCAGGGATGGTGGGGGTGACAATCAACACTGCCTTTAGCCGGGCTCGAACATTGGTCCAGTTCTCCCCATATTCCGGTTCATTGTCATTAATCAGACTGGTGATCCAATCTTGGAACCCCATCTCGCCAACAATCAGATGAGCTAGGGTTTCCTTGGCTGACCACTCCTCCGGACTGGGATAGAAATCAGCCTCAGCTTCGCTGACCCCCTTAAAGAACGCGAGCAGCTCCTCCATGATCTCGGCATCCGTGGCGCGCAGCCGCTCCGCCATGGCCGCTGGGTCGAGCGGTACCTCGGCGATCGGCGGAGGTGAGAGTTCCATCTCGACCGCGACTCGTTCCGCGCCGCGGTAGACGACCACAGTGACAACATCGCCCGCCTGCTTACCCTCGAGCACTGCAGTAAGATCAGCAAAACCCCTAATCGCCTTGTCGTCCATCTCAACGATGACATCATTCGGTTGCAACCCGGCTCGCTCAGCCCCCATGCCTTCCAATGTCTGGTTAATACGCATACCCTTCGCTACTGGGACACCCAGCTCCTTCGCGATCTTCTCGTCAAAGTCGTTGAGCCCAATCCCCAACATGGGCCGGCGAGTGATGCGTAAATCCCTGCCACTGCTGAAGATCGATGCCAAATTCTCAAACCCGGTTTGCCATACTTCGCGCACCTCCTCTTGGCTCTTTTGCCAATCGTCACCCTTGTTGAAACCCGAATGGCGAAGTTCGACCACCGTCCCGCCGTCCTTGCCATTCAACTCGATCGTGACGTCGGTTGGCCCAGGATCACCCATGCCAAACCAGGTCAGTGCGACCCTCTCAGGGCGCGTACACTTGCGCACTGTACCGGCTGCATACCATCCGCTGTTCCAAGCCAGTTGGTAACAGCCTCCTGGGCGCACCTCGAAGCGAGCCGAATCGCAGAGCCAATTGCGCCATCCCTGGGCTGTAGCGAAGACGTAAAAGACATCCTCTGGGGGTGCATTGATAACTTGGGTAAAGGTTAATTCAAGCTTCGTGTCAGTCATCTCACCCCTCCTGATAAGGGTACATCTCTGATTCTACTACTACCAGAGTATCTTCTGAGGTTCAGCGAGTCAATCCCCTGCATTAGTGATTACTCCATTCTAATATCATTAAAGAGTGCACTGAAAAAACTACCCTCGAGGAGTGGGGAGGGGTATATGTGGGAGTGCGGGCTGCGCCCGCACTCCCACATATACCTTCCCTTTTCCCCCGTTCGGGCCTTTTTCAGTGCAGTCATTAATTCTAAAGGTTTTTAGTTCGAGAAACAGCAAGGTTTTCTCAATATATGGCGTGAAACCAGAATCTTGCAACCTTCGCAAGGGTGATTCTCAAAAATGTGCGGCGGAGAATTTTTCGTTAGATTTCTTGCTAAAATCTCTTTCTATAAGGGCGACCCGCCAAGGCATAAAAGAACCATGTAACGCATTTTTTCTTGACAAAAACGCAACCGCCACCGCCGCTTGCCCAGCCCCCCCTCTCCCCGTAATAATCTTTTATATATATGCGACAAAAGTAACTATAAATATTTCACCCCTATTCGCCCTTTGTGAGGGACCCGGCCATAAAATCATTTCTAGAACAAACCCGCCGCATACCCCTGATTCTGGGTTTGATCGCCACGCTGATCACAGCCACCGGCGCGTTAGCCGCGCCTTAGTCCGCAGCAGCGGAAGCGCCAACCGTCACTGCTGCGATCCCGGCCAATGCCGCACAGGATGCAGCTGGCAATGATAACGAAGCCAGCACAAGCACTGACAACAGCGTCACCTATGACACAACTGCTATTCTTATCGCTACGGATGGTATTCTTGCCCAAACAGGTAACATCATTCTCCAGGGTTTGGGCATCTACAATACACAATTCGCCAGCCTGGAGATCACCTTCACCGAAGATGCCTATGACCCAACCGGCAGCAACGACCCGGACGACGTCACCAATCCCGATAACTATCTGCTGATCCAAAGCGGAGGGAATACTGCCTACGACACCACATCCTGCCTGGATGTAAGCAACAATGGCGGGGTTGTCCTCGGCGACGATATCCAAATCCCCACCGGCCCGGTCATCTATAACCCCGCCACTTTCACTGCTATAGTTACACTCAATAACGGTACCCCCCTGGCTTACGGAGAGTGCCGCCTGTTCGTTTGTGGCACCACTTCCATTGTTGACCTGGCCGGAAATCCTCTCAACCATGGTGCGGATACAGTCACGACCTTTACATTGGTCGAATTACGTATGCCGGATACCGGCTTCCCAATGGGGCAAGTCACCCGTCTCTCTGCGCAGCCCGAATCCAAAGCCCACAGCGCAACCGAGATGACCCTCGAAATCCCCGCGCTGGGCGTAGAGATGCCCATCGTCGGCGTGCCGCAAACCAGCGACGGCTGGGACATGACTTGGCTCGGCAACAACGCCGGATATTTGGCTGGCTCCGCCTTCCCGACCTGGGCGGGCAACACCGTCATCACCGGCCACGTTTGGGATGCCTACAATCAACCGGGTTCCTTCGCGGATCTGAAAACGCTCAAGTACGTCGATCACTTCTACATCTATGCCTTCGGAAAGGTCTACGCCTATGAAGTTCGTGAAAACAAGTTGGTGAAAGCAAATAATGTTCAATCCATACTCCAACACGAACAATTGGATTGGGTAGTATATGAGGGCAGAAAAGTAACGCAACATGGTTCCAATAGCATATAGCATCGGTGCAGCGCACTTCCTCCGTTTAGGTGGATGTGGATTGTCATTTACTCTAAGAAACGAAAATGGGGCTGTTTTTTTTAACAGCCCCTTCCTTTTTCTGATATCAACCTCTCTTCTCATGCAAGAATTTCCTGAATCCCCTGGGGATATTTTCCTATTTAATGTCCTGGTCTTGGATATGTGTGAAATTCCAAATAACGTGAGTTGTCACAAAGGGATAACTGCCAATTTCCGGCTGCGGGTTAGAAAATTCTTGAGAACCTCGAATGACCTCAAGATCACCTACGGTGTCAACGGGTGTCTCCAAGATCTCCTGCAGCGTGATGGGCGGAGACCCATAGAATCCATGAGCCAGATAACTGGAATAATTATGAACGGGAATGCTCGCTTCGAAATCAACGATGCACTCGTGATCCTCTTCACTTTCTTGGTAGATGTATTGTAGAATTTCCGCATAACAGTTATATACCAGGTCTGAGACACTGAATGCTGTCCCATCATAGAATCCGCTGAAGGTGATATCAAATCCATATTCGAGGCTGCTGGGACCTGGAGAAGAGCCGTCCAAAGGTTCTGAATCCTCAGTGGTCTGGCTAGCAGGATCCATCAAACTTTCTAGAGTTTCTGCCAGCGCCGCCATTTGTTCTGGGTTTATGTTTTGGGAGTCCTCCATCAATTTCTCTATATCTTCCTTCAGCTGGGGATCTATTTGATTTTCAGAATTTTCTTGTGATGGATTCACTTCCATCTGTTCCGATGGGAACCCATAGTAAGCCTGGAAGTTATTTTTATTACAAGGGTCATCGCTGCCTACCTTGTCATACAGAATCGGAGGAAACGCCAAAGTGACTTTAGATCGGCCTGTGATCGCATGTGTTTCGGGATGCGTAGAAATCCGAATATCATGGGTTTCTGTCCAAACATTATTTACGCTAAGAGCAGTATAATCCTCCAAGCCGAAATGCGCCCCTGCCGGAAAATGCATGATCCTGATCGTACCTCTCCAGATATCACATTCTTGAGACCATTCCGTCATTTTTCGATCAAATGCCTCGTCAATCGTCTCAGTTCCACCATCGGTCATCGGACTATCCGCGAATCCTAACAACCGGGCTTCTCGAACAGCATTCAGCGCCTCCGGTACGTCCACGCATTTGCCTTCGGCAAGCGCTTTCCGAGCGGCTTCGATGGTGAGCTCTTCTATTTTGTCAATCGCCCTTGATGGGTCGTAGCCCCAGTTATCCCCAAATTGCAGACCTAACATTAGGTGAACCCGCACAACCCCTAATACCGCCCCTTTTCCTTTTTCATTCTTGCAGAGATCTGCATACGCAAACGCTAAGTTTTCATAGCCATTCATAAGGGAAGCCATGGTTTGGCTATCAAGATTTGCGCCCTGTTGTGAGAGGTCACCGATGACAACATCATAGCTCATCAATTGTTCATCTATGGCTTCCGCCACCGGACCATCGCAAGTCCCCTCCGTCTGGGCAAGTTGTCTTGATAGGGATTGAGGTTTGAGTGCCATTAGACCCGGGAGACCTCTACCCCTGGTCTGAAGATTTACCAGATCGGGCATCCAGAGGTAATCCTGCTCAGTGAAGAGGCCGATCAAAGGGGAAACTTGATCCACCTCGCACAGAATGTGGGTTTCATCACGCCGCGTGCAGGACTTGGTATATACCTGCCAATGACCCTGTTCAGGATCAAAGTAAGCCATCGTGATTGGGTCCAAAAGCTGCCCGCCATCCCGGATCATGACTTCAAGGGTTTTCCCCGATGTGAGTGGCGCGTTTTCCCCCTGTCCGTCGAGGACCTGCAGCGCAAACGCACGCTGCAGGTGAAGTTTCTGGCCAGTGCTCAAGGGCGCGAAGAGCGGACCAATGTGGATTGGATTTAGCTCTGCTAAACCGGCCAGCACGGGCAGGGAATTATAAGCCCCCTGGGGAAACAAAACCGCAATTCCAGGATCGCTCAACTCTCCCGTACCAATCGATCGGATTTCATCCGTGTCAATCCAAATCACAGTTGAAATAGGGGTCAGCCGGACATTAAAAACATAAGCATCAGCAACGGTCTGTTTTGCTTGGGCAAAACCCGCCGCATAACCAGCAGCTTCCACAATTGCCCATTCCTCAGCATAGGTTTTTGTTGTGCTCATTAGAAGCCCATTCAGATCACTGCTTTCTCCCCCGGTGAGGGTGGCATTCGGAACAGGATTCCCTTTAGGGTCCAGGACAAATCCCATGCTCGCGGGAGCCTGTAAGCCCTGTGCTGAAGTAAACACGGCTTGCTGCTCGCCTTGCGCCGTTTTTTCTTCTGCGTCTTTCAGACCCGGGAGCTCGACCTCGGAAATATTCGGCAGACTACAAGCTGTAAGTGAGAAAAAAATGATCAGCGGAATAAGAAACAGCTTTGTTGGGGTTGTGCTTCTCCTGAATGCCATGGCAGCCTCCTCAAGGTGGTGTTGGAGATCGACTATGAAAGAAATGGATTGTAATGAAGGGGTTGTTTCCATAAATGCAGCATTTTCTCAAAACCTGAAAGTATCCATTGGAGAAATTACTCAATTAACAATGATCAAACCACAAGAAAACAAGGTGTTGCTCACCGAAAATGTCCCCTGATTGACACCATACTATATCCCACAAACCAAGCTGTGGAAAAATCTAATTTTGACACAACCCTCAGCGTACCTGAGATCAATTCCGGGGGAGCTCCAAAGGCTCCCAAATCAAATTCACCTTTCTCAGACCGGCTTGATCCCGATACTTCACCCACTCAGCTAACCAATGAATTATAACAAAAAGATAACTGCATTCTATTTATATTAGATTCGAGTTTCAAGTGCACGAATTGGGTCATAAATAATCGGCTCCTCGCTATTTCATGTGGGTAAGTTGTACTTAAGCTGTCCAGCGATGAGGTAGGCCATGGTGATGAGATTACGGTTGGTTCGGTCGCCCAAAGGGCATGCTTCGCGATCCGCGAGCACGTGCCTTAGCAGCCTGGATGAGACTTTTGAACCCCTCCAGCAATCCAAGGTGATCATGCTGTCGAACCAATTGAGGACCCCTTCCCAATGACGCTTGATAGTCTTTACGGCCTGAATAATGTGTTCCAGGCGACTGTGAGTGGCCCAGAAATACCAACGCTTCAGGAAGGCTTCCCCGGCCTCGCGATTGGGTTGTTCGAAGAGCTCTTTCGGAGTCAGGTGGATCTGATACGCTCTGGCTGTCTTCAGGTTGTGGCCCGTCAAGGAGTCCATCTTGCGACGCTGCTTATCGGTCAATTAGTGGGGTTCTTGAGCCACAGGAAGCGCGTTTTCCCTGGTCAGGATCTTCGACTTCAGCACGTCTGTGGTTTTGCCCTCCTGCAAGACATCACGCAGAGCTATGCCATAAACAACAGGAGAAGCGCGGTACCCGGCTAGTATCCGCCTCTCCTCAACAACGTTATGACGAGCAAGAGGATGTTCGCCAAGCTTTCGAGAGTTATCCCATATTCGAAGCGCCTGACGTAGAACTTTTCGTTGGACCTGGCCCCTAGATGAATTTGTATAGAGAACGTAAGGAATGGCTTGCCTCTACCGGCTATAGAATAGAAATAGAAGTAGAAGAGATGGGGTTTATTAGGATGGGTAAACAAGGTCCATGTTTCCAGGGATTGCAAACCCTCGATACCGTTGAAGACCTTCACCTGACAGCTGAGAATGGCCAGTGCGTTCCGATCACTCCCGGCGGGATGGTCGACGTTGCGGTTCACGAACTAGGTGCAAAAATAGTTAAGGTCGAACTGCTTGAGGAAGAGGAGTTGGAGGTCACCTTCGAGCGCAATTGATCAGTCCCCGAATCAGCGTTTTCAGGAGGGCGGATCACCGCCCTCCCTTTATGTTGCCTAGTCAACGCAGAGTTTCATCTAGTCCGCTTCATTGCTTCCAAACATACATCAGTCTCTTGAAACCATGTACCATGTTCACTTTCCTCTACGTATTCTCCGGATCATCCGCCCAGCGGAGAGGGTTTTCAATAATATACTTACCGATCAGGTTTAGCGATTCTTCATTCCGAATGATATGTTCATAGTAATTCCGCTGCCATACAACCATACTCTTTATGCCTCCTCATCAACCAACAACGTTCGGATGATTTTCCAGGTGAATGACTCATCGCAGGGCTAAAGAAAGCCCGGATGAGTCGCTTTTTTTCCGGGTGAAATCTCAAAGGAAGTTAACTCGCAGCCTAAGAGGAGGCCATTGAAGGAGAGACGGTATCATGACCAAGATTGCAGATAACATCATTGAGTTGATCGGAAACACCCCGCTGGTGCGGTTGCACAAGGTCACATCTGAAGCTGAGGCGGAAGTATTGGCGAAATTGGAATTCCAGAATCCCGGTGGCAGTGTTAAAGACCGCATCGCACTAAGTATGATTGAGGCTGCCGAGAAGGCAGGAAAGATCGGACAAGAGACGATCATCCTTGAACCCACTAGCGGAAACACCGGCATCGGCTTGGCAATGGTGGCAGCAGCCAAAGGCTACCGTTGCAAGCTGGTTATGCCGGACACGATGAGCATCGAGCGACGAAAGCTGTTGCGCGCATTTGGAGCCGAGCTCATCCTAACACCCGGTAAGGACGGAATGCTTGGCGCAATCCATATGGCTTCAGAGATGGCCGCTCAGGATTCGCACTGCTTCATCCCGCAGCAATTCGAGAACCCGGCCAATCCTGAAATCCACCGTATCACTACCGCCGAAGAAATTTGGCGCGACACGGACGGTCGTTTAGATATTTTTGTCTCAGGGGTGGGAACAGGAGGCACACTGACCGGCGTAGGATCTGTGCTGAAATCGCGCCTGCCTGACGTAAAAATAGCAGCGGTAGAACCAGCGGATTCGCCGGTGCTATCCGGTGGACAGCCGGGCTCCCACAAGATCCAAGGCATCGGTGCTGGATTCATACCCAAAGTCCTGGATACCAATTTAATCGATGAGATCATCCGGGTGAGCAATGAAGAAGCCTTCACCATGGCCCGGCGTATGGCTAAGGAGGAGGGTATTTTGATGGGTATCAGCTCTGGCGCGGCGGTCCACGCCGCCGTACAAATCGCTACACATCCCGACAATGCCAAGAAACGTATTGTAGTCGTCGTACCCTCCTATGGTGAGCGCTACCTAAGCACTGCGTTATTCGCTGATCTGGACCGGTGAGGGATACAAATGCTTATCAGGCAATTTACTTTAAATCTTCAGACGAGCCAGTTTTATTAAGGAACCCATGGCTAGTTGCAGGGAATTGGTAATGGTCAGTTTTAGGAGGTAGATATGTTCGAGACTCTTCGCCAGGACATCCAGGCTATTTTCTACCGCGATCCAGCCGCGCGCACCACCCTCGAGGTGCTGTTGTTCTATCCAGTCCTGCATGCCATCTGGTTACATCGGTTAGCCCATTTCTTCTGGCGCAACCATCTTTACCTCATCGGCCGAGGCATCAGCCACCTGTCCCGCTGGCTGACGGGCGTCGAAATCCACCCTGGCGCGCGAATAGGCCCTGGCTTTTTCATCGATCACGGCATGGGTACCGTGATCGGCGAAACTGCTGAGCTTGGCTCCTGCGTGACGCTTTACCACAACGTCACCCTCGGCGGAGTAAGTTGGGAGAAGGTCAAACGCCACCCTACATTGGAAGACCATGTCGTCATAAGCGCTGGCGCGCAGATCCTAGGGCCTATCCGCATCGGCGCCCACAGCCGCATTGGGGCCAATTCGGTTGTGATTAAAGATGTGCCACCCTATTCTGTAGTTGTTGGGGTCCCTGGCCGGATCAGAATCCTCAACGGTAAACGCATCTCGGAGCCTGAACGTGAGGACCTGCAACATGATAATCTACCAGATCTAACAATGGAGCTTTTACGCAACCTAACAACCAGGGTAAGTGCACTGGAGAACTCCATCGACCCAACCTTGTCTCAAGACCCTAGCCAGGCCTTCGAAGCATGGGCTACGGATGTAGTAAGCAGCGGCAGTCACATATAACACCCCTCTGCTATAATTCCCCTACCATGGCCTTGACAATCGAGGAAGTGCGTCACATCGCCCGGCTGGCTCGCCTGCGGCTGACACCCGAAGAAGAACGCCTTTACACCGAACAGCTTTCGGATATCCTGGATTATGCCAGCCGGCTAGGTGAAGTCGACACCTCTGATATCCCGCCCACGGCAAGCGTGCTCCCGCTGCGGGCTCCGCTTCGACCGGACGTGGTACGCCCTTGCACCCCACGGGACCTGATCCTGCGTAACGCGCCATCCGACCAGGAGGGTATGTTCCGTGTGCCGCCTGTCCTAGATACCGAATAAACTAGATATGACCGACTTGACCGCTCTCTCACTAATCGACGCCGCTGCCGCACTGCGCACTGGCGAAGTCTCGTCAACTGAATTAACCCAGGCCTGTCTCGATCGCATTCAGGTCCTCGAGCCTGATATTCATGCCTTTCTGGCGCTCACCCCCAACTTGGCTTTGAAGCAGGCAGATGACGCTGATCAGCAGTTGGCCCAGTGGCGAAGGGAGGGAGGCGACCCACTGCCGCTCACCTTAGGTATCCCCGTAGCTATCAAGGACGTACTCTGCTTGGAAGGCATACCAACCACCTGCGGCTCAAAAATTTTACGGGGCTTCCTCCCGCCCTACACCGCCACCAGTGTTGAACGTCTGATCCATGCCGGCGCGGTGGTGCTGGGCAAGACCAACACCGACGAGTTCGCCATGGGCTCATCCACCGAGAATTCAGCCTACGGCCCAACTCATAACCCCTGGGACCTATCGCGTGTGCCTGGCGGCTCCTCGGGAGGCTCGGCAGCCGCCGTTGCATCCCATATGTGCTACGCCGCCCTGGGCACCGACACCGGCGGCTCAGTGCGCCAGCCAGCCTCCTTCTGCAGCGTCACCGGCATCAAGAGCTCCTACGGTCGAGTCTCACGCTATGGCCTGATTGCCTATGGTTCATCGCTGGACACCGTCGGCGCATTAGCCCGCTCATCCGCTGACCTACTCCCCGTTTTCGCTGCCATCGCCGGACACGACCCGCTCGACTCAACCGCCATGACTGACCCCGTGCCCGAGATTACCCTCGATGATACTGACCTCCAAGGTCTCCGGATCGGAGTCCCCCGGGAGTACTCCATCGAGGGGATGCAGCCCGAGGTCGAGGCAGCCGTACAGGAGGCGGTGCGCGTCTTCGAGTCGCTCGGCGCCGAGGCCCGGGAGGTCAGCCTCCCACATACCAACTTGGCACTACCGGTTTATTACATAATCGCCCCAGCCGAGGCCTCGGCCAACCTGGCGCGCTACGATGCCGTGCGGTACGGACCGCGACTTGAAGCCGACAAACTACGCGAGCAGTACTTCGCCACTCGTGGCGCCCTCTTCGGTCAAGAGGTTAAGCGGCGTATTATGCTTGGAACGTACGCCCTCTCCGCCGGATACTACGACGCATACTACGGCCAAGCGCAAAAGGTTCGCACCCTAATCAAGGGCGATTTCGAGGCCGCGTTCAAGGAGGTGGACTTGATCGCATGCCCAGTGGCGCCAACCACCGCCTTCCGCATCGGAGAGCACAGCGACGACCCACTCTCGATGTACCTCGAAGACGTGTTCACCCTGCCAGCCAATTTGGCCGGCGTCCCCGGTATCGCCTTCCCGGTCGGCTTCGATTCAAATCACCTGCCGATCGGAATGCAACTTAATGCACCCCACCTGGGGGAGGCAGCGCTTTTCCGGGCCGTCCACGCCTACCAGGGGATCACATCCTGGCATAAGGAGCGTCCTTTGCTATGAAAATCGTACTGCCGATGGCTGGCTATGGTACTCGCCTGCGACCTCACACCTGGTCCAAACCCAAACCATTGATCTCTATAGCCGGTAAACCAATGCTTAGCTATGTGTTGGATATGTTCGCCACGATACCCAGCATTGAACAGGTGGCCTTCATCGTCGGCTACCTGGGAGAACAAATTGAGGCCTATGTTGAACAAGCCTACCCCGAATTGAATGCCCGTTACGTGGTGCAAGATGAGATGCTCGGCCAGTCTCACGCCATCTGGTTGGCGCGGGAAGGACTTGAGGGGCCGATGTTAATGGCGTTTGTCGACACTCTTATCGAGACCGACTTCAGTGGTCTGCCAACAGAACAAGCTGAGGCCGTAGCATGGGTTCGGCGGGTCCCCGACCCACGACGCTTTGGTGTGGCTGAGGTCAGTCCAGAGGGTTGGGTGAAGCGGCTGATCGAGAAGCCGGATGACACAAGCAATAACCTGGCAGTGATCGGCTTCTACTACTTCGAGAAAGCTGAGACCCTGCTCGACGCTATCGAGAAACAGATGAAGCGCGGTACCCAGCTAAAGGGAGAGTATTACTTGGTCGATGCCATCAATATCATGCTCGAGCAGGGGCTGAAAATGAGGGTCGAGCCGGTCGAAATTTGGCACGACTGCGGCACGCCAGAAGCTATCCTGGAGACCAACCACTACATTCTAGAACACATCTGCGACAATTCAGACCAGGCCGCTGAGCGAGAGGGAGTGAAGGTCGTTCCACCGGTTTTCATCGACCCCACCGCCGACATTCAGCAGTCCGTTATTGGACCTCATACTTCTATCGGCGCTAACTGTATCATCGAGCGATCAGAAATAAAGAACTCGATCATCGATGCCGGTTCTTATATCGCCGACAGCAACCTTTCGGCATCGTTGATCGGCCGCCAAGCGCGAGTCGTTGGTTGTGATCTCCCACTCAACATCGGCGATTCCTCCGTTGTCGGATACCTAATCCCTGATCCCTGATCCCATTATTGTCTATGAACTCACGCACTTCGAAAAATACCCCTGAAATCGTCGAATGTCTCTCCGGCTATACCTTCGGTGATCGGCCAATCGCCCTCCACTGGGATGGCGAAAGGCTACCGATCGTCGAGATCGTAGCCCGCTGGCGTCTCCCAGACGGGCGGCAATTTCGCGTTCGTGTCGAGGATGATCGAACCTTTGAATTGTTCTACAATGAACAGGCTGACAAATGGCGCATCCATGAAGCTTAAGTTAAGCTACCCATCGTACACGAATTATGACCCTCCTCGCCAAGCCATTTCGACAACATCATCGACCGGTTTGTCGAACCATCTTTGCCGACATGGAAATCCGCGTCCACCAACCCTAGGAGCAATACTCAATGCGTGAATTCGTTTCTCGTCGTGTTGCTAATGTACCCCCTTCAGGCATCCGGCGTTTCTTCGACATCGCCGCCACCATGGACGACGTGATTTCCCTTGGGATTGGCGAACCGGATTTCATCACCCCCCGACCGATCTTGGAGGCCGGAATAAGCTCCCTCCGGAAGGGAGAGACCCACTACACCTCCAACTCGGGCATCTTGGAGCTACGCCAGGCGCTTTCGACCCACCTCGAGCGCCTCTACGGCGTCCACTACGATCCTAAGAGTGAGTTGTTAATCACCGTCGGTGTCTCCGAAGCGCTCCACTTGGCGTTGACTGCCGTGGTCGATCCCGGAGACGAGGTCATCATCCCCATACCCTGCTTCGTCTCCTACCAACCAGTGGTAATCTTTGCCGACGGAACGCCGGTGACGCTCAAAACCAGGGTCGAGGACGGCTTCCAGATCCAGACCGAGGCGCTGGAGGCTAAAATTACTCCCCAAACCAAAGCCCTGATGATCGCCTACCCCAACAACCCAACCGGCGCCGTCATGTCCCGTGACCGTTTGCTTGATGTGGCCAACATTGCTGAGAAGTACGACTTGCTGGTAATCTCCGACGAGATATATGATCGCTTGGTCTATGGAGGCCACAAGCATGTGTGCTTTGCCTCTTTGCCAGGAATGCGCGAGCGCACCATTACCCTTGGTGGCTTTTCGAAGGACTACGCCATGACTGGTTGGCGCGTTGGCTACGCCGCCGCGCCAGCGCAGATCCTGGCCGCGATGCGCAAAATACACCAGTACACCATCATGTGTGCACCTACGATTTCACAGGTTACGGCGCTTGAAGCCCTGACCAACGGTGAGGAGCACGTGCAGGCCATGGTAGCTAAGTACGACCGTCGACGGCATTTGATCGTCGCTGGTTTAAACGAGTTGGGTCTGCCCACCTTTGAGCCCCATGGCGCTTTCTATGCCTTCCCAAATATCGAGGCCAGCGGCATGGACGATGAAACTTTTGCCGAGCGATTACTGCAAGAGGAGCGTGTGGCCGTCGTGCCGGGAAATGCATTCAACGCCGAGGGACACTTTGTACGCTGCTCCTATGCCACATCATACGAACATATCGAGGAAGCTTTGGAACGTATGAGGCGTTTTATGAAGCGGTATGGATGAAGAAAGGGATCAGGGAACAGGGATTAGGAAATGCACCTGAATTGATTCCTGATCCCCAATCCCTGTGGTTTAATAAAATTCCGAAACGAGTAACATCTTCCATGCTTGAATTCGAACCCATCATCGGCCTTGAGGTGCACGCAGAATTATTGACGATGTCGAAGATGTTCTGCGGCTGCCCGGTGGTCGACTCCACAAGCACCGACCCCAACACTGCTGTGTGCGAGATCTGCACCGGCATGCCTGGAACCCTGCCGGTGATCAATCAGCGGGCCGTCGATTATGCCCTGCGTGTGGCGCTTGCCCTTCGTTGCGAGATCACCGAGATTAGCGTCTTCGCCCGCAAGAATTACTTCTACCCCGACCTACCCAAGGGATTCCAGATCTCGCAGTACGAATTGCCACTGGCGCGGAATGGTTTTTTATCCATCGAGACCGAGGATGGCGAAAGACAGGTCCGCATTCACCGTGTCCACCTCGAGGAAGACACCGGAAAGCTAGTTCACCGCAACGGATACTCGCTGGTGGATTACAATCGCTCCGGCGTGCCGTTGCTCGAGATCGTCACCGAGCCCGACCTGCGCTCAGCGGAAGACGTCAAAGCCTATGCTAGCATCCTTCGATCACTGCTGCGCTACCTGGAGGTTAACAGCGGTGATATGGAGAAGGGTGTCATCCGCTTCGAGCCCAATGTCTCGGTCCGACCGGCAGGATCAGACGATCTTGGCACACGCACGGAGATCAAGAATCTCAACTCTTTCCGGGCCATGGTGAAGGCTGTGGCTTACGAGATCAAACGCCAGAGTAAGATTCTAGCTCAAGGCGGACGGGTGATGCAGGAGACCTTAGGTTGGGATGAAGCACTCAGCATTACAGTCGTTCAACGGGGCAAAGAGGAAGCTCACGACTACCGTTATTTCCCCGAGCCCGACCTGCCGCCACTGTACATCGATCGTGCTTGGATCGACCAATTGCGATCCGAACTACCCGAGCTTCCCGACGCCAAAAGGACTCGATTCATAGCCGACTACAAGTTGAGGCCTTATACCGCCGGCTTGCTAGTCGCCGAGCGAGAAGTGGCCAACTATTTTGAAGCTGCGGTGACCGCTGACCCTGAGATCCCCACGGTGAAAATTGCCAATTGGCTTACCGGTGAGTTCTTCAGTCTTCTAAATCAAACGGGGGTTGATATCCAGCATAGTAAAGTGATTCCTCAATCGTTGGCTGAACTGGTGGCAATGGTCGAACGGGGTGACATCAACGCCACCAGCGGGAAAGAGGTGTTAGCGGAGATGTTCGAATCCGGTTGTGCCCCGACCGAGATCGTCGATGCAGGTGGACTGGCTCAACTAAGCGATCCACTGGCAATCAAAGCCCTTGTGGACCAGGTATTGGCCGATAATCCGCAGCAGGTCGAGCAGTATCTTGAAGGGAAAACTACAATCTCCCAATGGTTATTCGGACAGGTAATGCGCACCGCCGGAGGCCGAGCCAACCCGTCCATCGTACGCACCACCCTTAACGCTGCTCTGCATTCCTTAGAGAAGGATCGCCGTACTGGAGGGTGAGAGTCGTCACTTGACCCTTATGCATATTGACGGTAGAGTGCACGTAGGAACGAAGCGATGATTCAATCTCCCTACACTCGTCTATCAAGAAGCTACGACCATTTGTACCACAGTGAGAATATGTGCAAGTACCTGGGTAGGTACTTGCACTTTTTTTCTCCTGCGGATGCAAACACGAGCTACGAGGAATAATTTATGAACGCTTTTGAGATGGCACAAGCCCAATTTGACAAGGTAGCCAAACTTATCAACCTAGACAGCGGCGTCTCTTCCTTGTTGCGCTGGCCGTTGCGAGAGTTTCGCTTCCAGATACCGGTCCGCATGGACGATGGAAGCATCAATGTATTTTTCGGTTATCGCGTCCAGCACAATGATGCCCGTGGTCCGTCCAAGGGAGGCATCCGTTTTCACCCGGGCGAAACAATGGATACTATCCGCGCTCTAGCAATGTGGATGACCTGGAAATGCGCCGTAGCGGACATCCCCCTCGGTGGCGGTAAAGGCGGTGTCGCTGTCGATCCGTCCATATTGACGATCGGTGAGAAAGAGCGATTGTGCCGCGGATGGATCGACCAGATCTGGAAAAACATCGGCCCACGCCAGGATGTACCCGCTCCCGACATCGGCACCACTCCCCAGATGATGGGTTGGATGATGGACGAGTACACCAAACTCTCCGGCGCCTACACCCCTGGAGTCATCACCGGCAAGCCCGTCGGTGCTGGAGGATCAGAGGGGCGCATAGAAGCGACCGGCTTCGGTGTGATTTATACCCTGAGGGAAGCTATTAAACATCTAAAAATCGACCCTTCAAAATTAACCGCCTCCATACAGGGGTTCGGCAACGTCGCCCAGTATGCAGCGGATGGTTTCATCCATCAATTAGGAGGGACTGTAATTGCTGTCTCCTGCTGGGACCGTGTAGATAAAACCCCCTGTACTTATTTTAATAAAGATGGCATCGATCCACACTTTCTACGAACCATTACCGATGTTTACGGATCGATCGATAAAGATAAGGCCAAGGAAGCTGGATATATCATCGAGACTGGTGAGACCTGGCTGAGCAAGGACGTGGATGTTTTAATCCCAGCTGCGATCGAGGGTCAGATCACTGGTGAAACCGTTTCGAAAATTAGCGAGTGTGTGAAAATAATAGCTGAGGGAGCCAATGGGCCAACCACACCTGAGGCAGATGAAATTCTCGCAGAACGCGATATATTCGTCATACCAGATTTCCTATGCAATGCCGGAGGGGTAACCGTCTCTTACTTCGAGGGCGTCCAGAACGACATGAACTATTACTGGAGTAGGGAGGAATCCCTCAGTCGCCTCGACGATAAAATGACCAACGCATTCAAGGCAGTCCTTAACACATCACAAGAGCATGAGGTAAAGATGCGTGACGCGGCATACATTGTAGCCATTAACAGCGTCGTTCGGGCGATGCAATTCCGAGGCTGGCTGTAAATCCTCCCACTAGGACATCATAAGTGCGGAGAAGTAATCCCACAAGACTAATAATGGATAGTTTTTCTTTTAATCCTAAATTGGTGACTACTCAGCCTACCCTCCCGCAGGTTATGACTGAGAGCATTTACTGGTTTGAATATCCGGTCGAGACGCGATTCTATGTCAAAACAACATCTAAACCTGCGGGAGGGTGATTAGTTACCTAAATTGTTTACCTAGGATAAATATCTTCTCTCAACAATATCATGTTGAAAGTAATTTAAAATTAGTAGTCGTAGTAGGTTCTGTTGATTTGTGGAGAAATATATGATTTGTGATTGGTATGTACCACCGCTAGGGGGTAAGGAGACAGTTAGACCAGATGTAGGATATATCAGAGTACAAACCTTCCACAGATCGCCGGTGTATTAGAAGTTGAGAGAGGGTACCGTTCATTGTTGGGTTGTAACAAAATCAGGAGTGTGGGGCGTCGGCGATCACTACCCCTATATATGGGGGTATGGCTTGATAGTTAGAAATCTGGAAATGGAAGGTTTTCCCCAGAAAAAGCAAGTTCTCCACAGTTTCTGCTTAGTTATCCACAATATCAGGTCCTCCAAGAACAACCAAAAGTTGCTAATTAAGGTGCACGGTAGATATTTTGTTGGATTGCGAGGATGGATAGCTTTTATGCTACCGGTCCTCTTCTCGCGGTTGACCTTTTTTCAGTGGAGTCACTTAATATGTATCGGTTAGAATATGTCTATGTTACAGTCAGGTGGTGAGGGGTTGTTTAAAGAGTTTGTCGGAAGGCTGGGCGATGATATTAGTAGAGCCTGGGATGAGTTGCCGAAGGGCACACGCAGGGATTTAGCCCATGCACTTGGACTGATGCCGAGAGACATCAAGGGATGGAGAGGCTTGATTGATCAAGCGGTAGAGCAAGTGCGTCTTGCTGCAGGGGATAAGCAGCAAGTGGCAATCGTCGGACCAACAAATGTTGGCAAGTCCACTCTCTACAATATGCTCATTCGGTCCTCTGGTGACCGGGTGCGGGTGAGCGCTGTGCCCGGGACGACACGCATACCGCAGCAAGCTGATGCAGGTCTATTTGTAATTATTGATACTCCCGGAGCGGATGCAGTCGGAGCCGTCGGGGGGGAGGAGAAAGAACGTGCGCTTGCCGCGGCAGGTAGGGTTGATCTGTTGATGGTGATATTTGACGCTACTCATGGTATTCGAGCGCCGGAGAAGGCGCTCTTTGACGAGCTAATGGCGCTGGGTAAGCCGACCGTAGTTGCCCTGAACAAGGTTGACTTAGTGACCAGAGAGAAGGAGAAAGTGCTTGGTACAACTGCCGCTGCCCTGGGACTGGACAGCGAACAACTGATTCCACTCAGCGCTAAGAAAGGCCAGGGTGTTGACCGCCTTTTATTAGCGGTGGCGAAGAGCGAACCGGGAATTGTCGCCGCATTAGGCGCCGCATTGCCCGAGTATCGCTGGAAGCTAGCCCAGACGGTGATTGGCAGGGCGGCTTCAACGGCAGCCGCCATCGCAGTAACACCCTTGCCGTTTCTTGATTTCTTCCCACTAGTTGGGATCCAAACGGCGATGGTGCTGGGTGTCGCACGTATTTACGCCTATAAGATTACCCTGGCTAGGGTGAGAGAGTTGATCAGCACCTTTGGCATTGGACTACTCGGGCGAACGTTGTTTTATGAATTAAGCAAATTTGGCGGGCCGCCAGGCTGGTTAGTGGCGTCCGGCGTTGCGGCTGGCACAACCTTTGCCCTTGGATACGCCTCAATCGCTTGGTTCGATCGAGGCGAGAGGCTCTCCCGCCAAGCGGTGAGGCGCATTTCACGCGTGGTGAGTCAAGCTGTGACTGAACAGTTGAAAAACTTAGGTCGACGCAAGCCTCAGCGGATCACCTTGCGTCAGAGGGTTAAAGAAACCCTTGATGATTTGCCGGATCCGGAAAAAGAAATGTGTGATTAAAAGCAATGGGGAGAGGGGATCAGGGATTAGAAGGGAAGGGATTATCGATGGCGAAAAAAACGACAAAGCAAGCTTTCACTCCGGGTGATATCCGCCGGATACGTTTCGTCTCCGATCCGATGGCGCACCCGGATGGGGAACGGGTCGCTTACGTCGTACGAACGGTCGATAAGAACCGAGGAGAGAACCGCTACCGGGCGGAGATCAGACTCACCGACCCCGCCGGTCGTCGGCATCAGTTGCTGACAGCCAGCGGAATGGACTCGGATGCCCCGCTTTGGTCACCTGATGGCCGGTACCTGCTTTTCCTGAGCAAACGTGCTGGAGATGAGAAGAAGCAGGTCTATCTGTTGCCGGCCGACGGGGGTGAAGCGAGGCGATTGACGAAAGTCGAAGGTGGCGTCAAATCAGCTGAGTGGTCACCGGATGGCAAATACGTCGTCTTCCGCTCGCCAGTCGATCCTCGGGGTAAAGCCGGACCAAAGAAAGGGGGGGTCAAGCCGTTCGCCGACGACGTGCAGGTGCTCGATAGGGCATTATGGCAGCTCAATGGACTGGGCAGTCGGCTGGATAAACGCGCCCACATCTTCGTTGTCTCCCGGAGGGGAGGACAACCGGTGCAACTGACCGATGGTCCATGGAGTGTTGGTGGACCTTTTCTCACGCAAGTGTCCTACACTTTCTCCGTCGATGGGAAGCGAATCTACTACCTGGCCACGCCCGATCCCGAAGATGATTGGACCGCCGCCCGGAAGGTGGACATATATGTTGTGGAGATTGATGGGAGCGGGCGACGGCGGATTACCGACTTCCCTGGGATGTTCAGTGCGGTGAGACAAAGCCCGACTGGAGAGTTGCTAGCCATTGGGAATGATCTAGAGCTTGGCACGGCCTCGCCCCAAAGGTTGTGGTGCATCGACCCGGAAAACGGAGATTATCAGCCCGTGCTCCCCGACCTTGATCTGTCGTTGGGGGATGGGATGAACTGTGATGTACGCTTCCCCACCAAAGATCATGACCCCTGGATCTCAGCGGACGGAGGCCGAGCCCGCATGCGTATCACGCAGCGAGGTGCGGTCCGGTTGGCCGAGGTGGACCTGAAAACGAAGTCTTTTTCCTGGTTGACGCCGGACGACTTGAGCGTTTTAGGATGGCATAGCACGCCAGATGGTGGATTGCGGGTTGAAATCCGCTCGACGATGATCACCCTGCCCGAGCTGTGGATAGTCAGAGAACAGGGCATAGCACGGCGGATCACTCGCTTCAACGATCGCCTCTTGGACAGGCGCAAGGTTATCCCGGCGCGGTCAGTCCCATTCACCGCATCAGACGGTGCTCGGATCGAGGCCTGGGTTCATATCCCCCGCGGCCGCCGCAGGGGAGGCAGGCCGTTGGTGCTGGTTATCCACGGGGGACCTAAGACCGTCTACGGTCATGCTTTTATCCTCGAGTTCCAGATGTTAGCCGGGGCGGGGATGGCGGTCGCATTCTCTAACCCACGTGGTTCGGACGGTCATGGCGAGGATTGGGCGCACGCCGTCCACGGTCGGTATGGCGAACGTGATTACCAGGATCTGATGGAGTGCGTCGACCATCTCCTGTCGCTCGACCTGGGACTGGACCCCGAGCGGTTGGGGGTTGGTGGCGGTTCCTATGGTGGCTACATGACCAATTGGGTCATCGGCCATAACGATCGCTTTAAGGCTGCCGTCAGTCAGCGCAGTATCTCCAACTGGGAGAGCTTCTTCGGCACGAGCGATATCGGCTACTTTTTCAATCCGGATAACGTCGGTGGCTTACCCTGGAGCGACCCCGAGCAGTACCGCGAAAAAAGCCCTCTAACTTACGTCGAAGCAATACACACCCCTTTACTGCTCATTCACAGCGAACAGGACCTACGCTGCCCTATGGAGCAGGCCGAGCAACTTTTTACATACTTGAAGCGATTGGGTCGCACTGTGAGGCTGGCCCGTTTCCCCGAGGAGACCCATGAGCTCTCCCGCTCCGGATCGCCCAACCGCCGCATGGAGCGCCTCAGGCTGATCCTGGAGTGGTTCAAGGAAAGGCTGTGATGGCTTGTCCTGCGTTAGGAAGATACTAGAGATGGTGGCGCTTTAATTTGCAGTAAAGGGATCAGGGATTAGGAATCGGGGATCAGGATAAACCCAAATCCCCAATCCCTGATCCCTAATCCCGTAATTTGTTATTTATATTTCGACATAGCAAGCTGATTGGATCACGAGTTAAAAAAAAGGCGCGGCTATGCCGCGCCATACTTCTCATAAACTACTTTCTAACTCCCTAACTGGTTATCGTCACTCCTCGCAAACCAGAGTCTCCCAGGCTTGGACGTGGCTGATATCCTTGCAGCTCGGCCTGCTGCCTATTTTCTCCCACTCGACTAGACCATCCTCGATGGTGACATCGAAACAGCCATCGTCCGATCCTGGTGAATTGAACTTGTAATAATCATCCCCGGCTTTGATTACTACTGTCTCGACCGGAACTGTTGGGTACCACAGGCTAGGCCCCGGTAATTCAAATAGCGAACAAACGTCACGTTGCTGGCATTGCGAGGCTCCCTCGCTCTCCACAAATACGATGCAGTCATCCGATTCCTCGGGTAACTGGTCCTCTTCAAACGTGATCAACTCGCATGTCTCCGGTTCCATCGCGTTGACCATCCGGCAGAAAATGTAGCTTGAGTTATCTGCAAGTGGAACCAGGACCATGATCGAGAGGAGAAGAATGGGTGGAAGGAGAGGCATGTATTCAACCAGGGCTTGGCCTCTTTCGTTCCCCACCTGTGCCAGAAGGCTTCAGTCAGGGCTCGATCGGGTCTAGTAGATCTTGAGTGATATTGTTTTATTTTACGTCAATTGAAGGACAGGTTACCTTACAGCAATCTTACACGCCGAGAAGGTCTGATCGGACACACCTCACCTATCGGGGATGTACTTTCGCGTTTGCAGGTTGATTCATTTGCCAGAGCGCACTGAGCTATAATTAGTACATGGTAACCCAGACTGTGGACTTAAGTGCCGAAGTCGCCAACCTCAAACGCTCGGTGATGCGTAACTTATTGGGCTTGGCGGTCGACACTGAGACCATCTCTATGGCTGGCGGTTTACCCGCCATCGAGCTAGTTCCACTTGACGCATTCTGCGAATGTTTGTATACAATACTTGCGCGTGATGGTGCCCGAGCGATGCAGTACAGCCCGCAGTACGAATGGATCGCTGGCTACATGGACGCAACCCGAAGGAGGGTTGTTTGTGTGGGTAACCTTGCCGGAAGCGGTAGACACTTGGGAAATGTTTGAGGCTGCGGTCGAGGGTAAAGTCGCATATATCCCCGGTGCTGCCTTTGCCGTCCACGGTGACCATCGCAACACTATGCGTCTCAACTTCAGCAACCTCCAACTAGAAGCCATCCAGGTGGGCATCGCCCGTATGGCGGAGGTGATAAGAGATTGGTCGGGGTCAAGCTAGCCACTCAAGCTTTCTGAAGTGCAAACTCGAGTGGCAGAATTGCATAAGGGATATCAGGGATTAAGGATCAGAGAGCAAGAGTAATGATCTATACCATCCGGCTCCAATCCCTAGTCTCCAATTACTGATCCAGAGTCGGTGGTTTCCTTAAAACTGTGACCGACCGGTTATCTAGGTGTTAAACTCTTTACGGATGGTATTCATTGAAATGGCTATGGTGGATCAAGCCCCTTTGCTTCAGGTAGAGAACCTCTCCTTCAGATACCGGGATCGCCCTGACTACGCCATCCGAGAGATCACATTTAATATCGAACCAGGTGAAGTGGTGCTATTGGCTGGACCCAGCGGCTGCGGTAAGACGACTCTCGCTCGTTGTATCAATGGTCTGATCCCACGTTCGTACAAAGGTGAGATGAGCGGACGGGTGCTCCTGCGTGGTCAGGACACAGCTGGAATGTCGTTGGCCCAAATCTCAAAGAACGTTGGCACTGTGCTCCAGGACCCTGAACGTCAAATACTTGGAACAAAGGTGATCAATGAGGTTGCTTTTGGCTTGGAGAACTTGGGCTTGCCGCGGGAGGAGATACTCGCGCGTGCCGACGCGGCCATGGAACATTTAGGGATCTCCGGTCTTCATGATCGGGACACTTTCAACCTCTCGGGCGGCGAAAAGCAGAAAGTCGCGTTATCGGGTGTTCTGGCGATGGAGCCAGGCCTTTTATTACTGGATGAACCATTGGCCAGCTTAGATCCCGCCAGTGGGCTAGAAGCCTTGGCATTGATCCGCAACTTGGCAGATGAAGGCATGGCCATTCTGATTATTGAACATCGAGTGGAGGATGTTCTCAAGGTCTCCCCTGATTGGGGTCTATTTATGATGGGTGGCGAAATACAATACGATGGCTCTGCGGCGGGTTTGGCAGAGACGGTTGATTATCGTGAAGTAAAGCTGCCGGCGCAGATTGTCCTAGAGCGGGCGGCTGTGGATCCGTCTCCGGTCAGGATTGAGCCCTTGCCAGGAAAGGCTGATGCGGATTCCGAACCTCTAGTTCAGTTCGACCATGTGTCCTTTAGCTATGAACAGGGCAGTGAGGTTCTACATGACATAAGCCTAGCCATCAACCCTGGGGATGTGATAGCTATCCTGGGGCCAAACGGTGCGGGGAAAACGACACTCGTCAAACAAGCAATCGGCCTTCTAAAGCCCAAGAGCGGAGAAGTGTTGGTGGGAGGTAGGGATACGCACGATTTGAGTGTGGCTGAAATTGCGAGCACGTTGGGCTACATCTTCCAGAGTCCAAGTCATATGCTGTTTGCTCCCAGCGTCCGCGCTGAACTTGCTTTTGGTCCGAACAACCTAGGCCATCCGCCTGAGGAAATTGAAAAGGAGGTGCAAGAGGCAATTGATATCATGAATCTCTCTGGCATGGAGGAAGATCCACCTCTGGCGCTATCCTTTGGGCAGCAAAAGCGGGTGAGCATCGGGGCCGTCCTGGCCATGCGTTCAAAAATCTTGGTGATGGATGAGCCTACCGCCGGGCAGGATTATAAGAACTATATGGATTTCATGGATTCCATCCTGCTGTTGCCGAGTTTCGATGCCATCTTGTTCATCACCCACGATATTGACCTAGCAGTGGTCTACGCCAACCGAGTCATCGTGATCGACCACGGTAGAGTTGTGGGCGACGGGAGACCACAAGACGTGTTATCCGATTACGAGATCCTGGAATCCAGCCGTCTCGTTCCAACATCTCTGCTCGACGTCAACCTGGAGATGTTCGACCGCACCCAATGTTTTATGCGCGCAGAGGCACTGGCACACTTTCCCTCCAAAATTTAAAGGGTGCCGCCGGAGGCCCACTCGATCTATAGTCACTATCTTGAAATTTACAGAGGAGGAATAAAATGAACGACACCAAACCCCTATCAGTGGTCATTGCACTCGCTGCCGTCCTGGTCGTATTCCTGTTGGTTGCATGGATTGGCCCAATAATCAATTCAAACCTGCAATTGGATGAGACCGCCCTGTTGCGCTTTGTGTTCGTGGCCATTGGTTTGCTCGCTGTCTTCGTTGTGTACTGGCTCACGCGCGAAAACACCGCCTGGGTGATAGGCACCCGTGAGGTGGTGTATATGGCGATCGGCGCTGCGTTGTATGCGGTGTTTTCCTACCTGTTTAACGGCACCGTGTTTGTAGTTCCCTCGGTGAGTCAAGTCGCCTTACGACCGGCTATCGCGATCCCGATGTTCTTCGGGTACATCTTCGGACCGGTGGTTGGATTTTTCTCCGGCGCCGTAGGAAACATGTTCGGTGATGCGTTAACAGGGTTCGGTCTGTCACCCCAATGGAGTGTAGGCAATGGGCTGATCGGCATGATCTCGGGCATGGCGGCTCTTTATGTTGACAAGAAAAAGAGCATGAATGCAGTTCTGAGCATCAGTGCTGCATTAGCCGCGATTGCAACGCTCATGTGGATCATGAACCCCACCTTGGCCAACATGATGTTCTTTGACGTTGACGCGGGGATCTTCGGCGATGCGGCCATATCGTTGTTCGCCGGGCTATCAGCAGTGGTCGGCTTTGTGCTGGTCGTGCTAATCCGGTACGTTTTCAGGGAAAACATCGATCTGGCAGCTGCCGTGACCTGGGCGATTTTGGGCAACTTCATCGGCATTGGCTTCGCGGCTATCTCTGACATCTGGATCAACGGCTTCTCGCCCACGGTAGCCATCGTGGGTGAATTCCTACCCGCCGCTGGACCGAATATGATCTTTGCTGCGATCCTAGTCCCAATTCTCATAGGAGCTTACAACGCCGTCCAGCGTCAGATCGGGCGCTAGACAAGGGAAGGTGGGGGTCCACACGTTGGAGGGTGGACCTCCACCTAAACCCCATTGGGTGAGGCCATGTTGGTATCCTGGAGGTACCGGGAACGCAAGTCGCTGATCCAAGCTTTCGACCCAAGCGCTTGGATTATCTTCTATGCCTGTTTCATCGTCTCGACATTGTTTTTCTGGGACCTGCGTGTTCTTTCTTTCTTCCTAGCCATCGCACTTGTGGTCATCTTCACCTCCGGGATCAAGTGGCGAGAGATGTATCGCGCCTGGCTGTTTATTTGCGGGTTCGTTGTTTTCTTCTCGCTGCTGACTTTCCTGACCGGTCGGGGTGGCATGGAGGTCTACGAGCAGGAACACACGATCACCACCCTGCGTGCTCCATTCACCTTATTTAAATGGCAGCCTACGCTCGACATAACTGTCGAACGAGCGTTATTTGCCCTCAGCATGTTAGTCCGGGTCTTCAGCCTGGCTAGCATGACCATTCTTATCCCCTATTCTATTAACCCGGCGCATTACGGGATCACGTTCCACCGACTTGGTCTACCGGACAAGATCGCCTATGCCATGGATCTGACGATGCGATTCATACCAACCTTCGGTCGTGATTTTCAGTTGACTATGGATGCGCAGCGCGCCCGAGGCTACGAAATCGAGAAATTGAGCGGCGGTATAATCTCGCAAGTACGTAAGTTAGCGCCCCTGATCGTCCCGGTTACCATCCACGCAATTGCTGGTAGTGAGGACATCATTGATGCCATGGATTTAAGGGGTTTCGGCATTGGACGTCGGACCTGGCTGGTTCAACTGCAATACCGAAGGCGTGATTACGTGCTGATGGGGCTCGCAGCACTGATCCTCGTAGGCTCGGTGATCGCTTCGCTGTTTGGATTTGGGAAGTTTTGGGTTCCTGAATCCCTGCTGCACATGGTCGGGGGCTGAATCTTTACCCAGGCAAGCTTGGTCCACATCTGGAGCGGCTTGTCGAAGTCGACTGTACCCACTATCCTTCTTGACATATAGAACACTTGTTCCATAATATAATCAAGGTCCACAGTAATTTACGAGATGGCTTAGCTGATAACAGCCATACCAATCGGCAATCCCGGAGACATAATATTCACAGAAAATGAAACGTCACATGAAAACCCAAGAGGCTAAAGAATTGGGTGTCCGCATCGCCACACTTGCTCAGGCTGGGCAGATGACCCAAGCCTATGCCTTGTTAGCCCCGGTTCTCGCCGAGCGCACACCGTTTCCGCTGCTCGGTCACATTGGCGAGTCTATTGGTGACTACCCACTAGAGATAGTAAATGCCTTGTTAGAACACGTTGGGTCTGGAAAGACCGAAGGCGGGTGGGTGGTTATCGGTAGCGGGTTGAAAACTCAGTTGGGCTGTGATCTCTCGGGTGCTTTTACCCGCTGCCGCGGCCTTATCATCGCATGGCTGGTGTATCCCATCAGTCAGTTGCTGGCGGGTCCTCTGGCTGATCAGATCCTAGAGCCGGCGATGGCGGAAGGCGGTAAGCCTGGAACCCGTGTTCGGCTGGCTGGTAGGCACCGGCACCGGTGCCGGGATCGGGCTGCTGTTTGTCGTCACCGGCTTGATGGCGGCGATGTTAGGGCTGGGGGGCTACCTCTCCCGCGTCGTGCGGGACATTGAGGACATCCTACCGGACCACGACGTTCTAGGCATAGGGTTTCTGAGAATTGCGAATGAGTGAGCTTACATCGTGGCTATTGGCAGGGCCACCATGGGTACAATACCGAACCCGGATTGATCTACTGGGGCAGACCGAAAACACCTCGGAGGTCCGGGCAACCCGAGAGACGATGCTGGCACACCCTCAAATCCAGGATCTAATATCTGAACTCCAAGAATGGCCAGGACAAATACTAAAAACTCATAAGGATGCCAAACATCCTTTACATAAACTCACTTTCCTAGCCGATCTTGGTCTACGGTCTAGTGATATTGGTGTTCAGCATATCGTGGATCGGATTCTTGAGCATCAATCATCGGAAGGGCCGTTCCAGGTGCAGGTAAACATCCCCATCCGTTATGGTGGCACTGGTGAGGATCAATGGGCCTGGATGTTGTGTGATGCACCTCTGATCATATACGCCTTGGTCAAGTTCGGACAAGGTGAAGATCCCCGGGTCAAGGCTGCCGTCGATCACTTAATCGACTTGATAGGTGATAACGGTTGGCCCTGCTCGGTTTCTCCGGATTTGGGGAAGTTCAGGGGACCAGGTAGAAAAGGCGATCCCTGTCCTTATGCAAACCTGGTAATGTTGAAGGCATTGTCTCAGTTACCGGAGTTCGGTGATCACGAGGTTTGCAGAACTGGCGCGGAAACATTGCTCAGCCTTTGGGAGCAGAGGAAAGAGCGCCGTCCTTATCTTTTCGCAATGGGAACCGACTTTGCCAAGCTCAAAGCGCATCTGATCTGGTACGACATCCTGCATGTGCTGGATGTGTTAACCCAATTTTCATGGTTAAAGGAAGACGATCGATTACAGGAGATGGTGGCGATTGTTAAGTCAAAAGAGGATGAGCATGGACGCTTCAACCCCGAATCGGTCTGGAGGGCATGGAAAGATTGGGATTTTGGTCAGAAGCGTGATCCTTCGACATGGTTGACTCTACTTGCACGGAGGATGCTGAATCGATTGGACGATTAATACTGGTAGCGCCTTGCGATGGTTCCCTGACTTTTATTTACTGTTAGACGACCGGTGGGTCGCAGATGGCTGGACTGAGATCGCCTAAGTCCCGCCGGTAGCGTCATGTTGCCTCTGAAAGGTTACTAAGATCCTATTCCGACATTGAATTTTTGATATCCTCTCTAAATGTGGAACCACCAATTGAATAAACAGCCCTCGCAGTAATTAGGGTCTTAGATTCAACCGCTAAGTGAAAAATTATCGGCTAAGTATGGATGTTGATCAATTTCCCTTGAACTTGTGATCAAAGTAGTGGTCTATGCCAGCTTCTGGATCTTCATCGTATGCCCAATCCAGCTCGATGGGGGATAGGCCGACCACCTCTAGATGTGCGCCGCACTTGAAACATGAAATGCGTTGTCCTTTGTGCAGCGACTTCCCGAGGTTGATGGCGACATCGCACTCAGGGCAATACCCTTTGGTCATGTTCAGTCTCCACGATTTGGTTGCACAATCAAATTACATCCTATAGTAGCCATTGTGTGGAAATATTGGGCAGTTGGTATAGGAATCTCGTTCCAAAAGAATCAGGGCTATTCCATCAATTGACCTTGATGATGCGGACGCGCCGTTCACCAGCTGGGGCTTTTACCAGGACTTCATCTCCTGCATGATGATTGAGCAGAGCCTGGCCAAGGGGCGATTCGTAAGAAATAAAATTCTCTCTGGGGTTTGCCTCGGCTGCACCTACGATCATGTATACTTCCGGCTCACAACCATCTTCTTGGATGACAACTGTACTGCTAATCTGGGCTACATCGGTTGGACCACTCGGTTCGATCAACAATGCACGTGCAAGCCTTACTTCGATTTCCATAATTCGCCCCTCTAGGAAGGCCTGTTCCATCTTGGCCACTTCATAAGCGGCGTTCTCCTCTAATTCACCGCCTTCCCCGGTCGCTTCGTGGAGACGTTGAGCTATCTCACGACGCTTCACAGAGCGAAGGTGTTCGAGCTCTTCCTCGAGCTTCTTTAGACCCTTCGGGGTCATGTAAATATATTTACTTGCCATTCTACACACCCCGTTTAGGGGGAGGTCTCCTATTATTTGAGATGGACGCTTCAAAGGGTTCTAAGAAGGCCCAATCCAGCTCGATAGGATGTTGATCGATCACTGTGAGCACAGAGTGACAAGTGGAACAAGTCAGCCGCTGGCCAACCTTGGGCATGGATGTGAACCGAACATCAGCATCACATTCAGGACAAACCGATTTCAACATGGCTCAACCGCTCTCCTCTATAATTTTGGTGAAGCGGTAAAGCACACACTTCTCTGGGCAATTCCCCTCGGTATTCTCGCGAGCCTCTCTCACCTATAAGAAATGGATCGGTTTAGTGTGTGTGGTGGGAGGTAGTAATGGTCTTGAATTTAATCTTCCCGAGTGGAGGAACCGAACATGGCATGTGACACACTAATTACTTTACCCTTTCGTTTTGCAAAAGGCGTGTAGACGGTGTGCAAAAATGGTTCGAAACCGGCCAAGACGCTATTAAATGCGTTGAAAAGCGCAAGGAGAATATTCTGAAGTTGCAACACATATCATCAACAAGATTAGTTTGGGGTTTGCTTACGGCCCAGTCAAATCTTCTGAGGGTATGGTCATGATAGAGGTGGAGGTTGTTGGTTAGATATTGTCCATTGTGAAGCGGTATCCGACGCCAGGGATGGTCTCGAGAAATTGTTTTTTTTGGGGGGCGGGCTCGATCTTACGCCTCAACCGGCTGATCAAGCCGCGGACCAGGTCTCGGTTGCCTTCACCAGTGTAGCCCCAGACGCGCTCAACGAGGACATCTATTGGGACCACCTGACCCCGGTTTGTCATCAGGGTATACAGGAGACGGAATTCTAATTGGGTCAGTCGCTGCGGCTCTTGCCCAGGCACGGTCACCATTCGGGTGGATGGGTCCAATGTAATTTCATCCAATGCGAGTGTTGGAAGCACAAAGCTAGGGATAGCGGAGGAACGCCGCATTAAAACCTGGACATGGGCAGACAACACTTGGGGCGATACAGGCCGGCCAAGAACGATATCGGCGCCGCTTTGGAGCAGGTTGCAGAGTATTTTTTCTGTGAAAGGATCGATGATCATCAGCAATGGGACTTGTGTGATGGCTCTCACCTCTTCGACGATTTCCTCCGGCGCTTGCTCTTCCGTCGGCGCTACTACCATCAAATCCGCCGGATGACTTGTCCAATTATTTAGTACACGTCGTGGGTCAGAGCTGGACGCCACGGCCAGTCCCGTCCTTCTGAGGATAAAGGTGAAAACATCTCTCTCATCTTTGTCGTTAGCAATGATGATGGCCTGCATATGTATCTCCATAACAAGGGTCTTTACACCCGCGGAGGGAACTTAATTAAGAATACTCCAAGAAGGCTAATTTAGATATGAAAGTAATCGCTGAATGGCGCGGACGTGCCTCAAGCATAAACTGTGAGGTTGCCAAACCGCATGATCTGAGAATCTGCCTTTTCAACACGTTTGCGACAATTCCTTCATGGCTTTTATACAGCTTTGGCGTAATATCCTAACGCTAGCCATAACATCAAGGAGGTGTCAGATGAATGTTGGGGTTTGCCCCGAATGCGATACCCCGATCAACCTTGGGGAAAAGCCATTTAAGGGACAAAAGGTGACCTGTTCAGATTGTGGATGCTACCTAGAAGTTGTTGACGTGGACCCGATCAGACTTGATTGGGTATTCTATGACTACGATTCTGATGATGAGGATGATTAATATAAGACGGAATTAAAGAAAGGTTAATTTTCGAATAAGACCTAGGACATTTTAGCCTCGTAGTGAAATACTGAAAACAAGTTATGAAAATCTCATCTCAAACAGGTGAGATTTTCATATAGGGGCCAAGTGATCAAATTGTTTTATGTTGTTAAATTCTCGGCTGAGCCGATATTACAAAAAATCAAACCTGCGAGTTACAAATTCGCCGGAAGCAAAGGGATTGCAGCCTAATCCCTAGTCCCTGATCCCTGAACCTTTGGTCTCTCTAGGTCTGCCAAAAGCGCATCGGCAAGCTCGGTCGTACTCTCCAGGATCAGGTCAGCCCCGGCGCGCTCAAGCTCATGTCGCTCGCCGAATCCGCACAGGACGCCCACAGTTTGAGCTCCGGCGGCCACTCCGGCGCGGATGTCGACAGTTGTATCACCAACCATTAAGCAGGCTTGAGGCGGTACACCCATCTGCGCCGCAGCCCACATCACGGGGGCTGGGTGTGGCTTGGTCCGACGGTTGAGCGCCGACCCAAATGGAGTGTAGGCAGTAGCTACACAGCGGAAAAGTGCTTCCAAGTTGGTGGCGCGCAAGAAGGTCTCTGTGCTCCGCCGCTCGCGAGCGGTTACTATGGCCAGGGTGTACCGCGCCATGAGCGCTTCCAGAACTGCACGCATGCCAGGGATCAACTGGAGATGTTGGGAATCTATTTCGCCCCGCATCCGATGCAGGGCATCCAGCATAGGTCTCAGGGCTTGGTCGAGGGATAAGCGGTCCAGTAGGCTAAGAATTGCATTGGTCGGCGTTTCGGCGGCCATCACCAATCGGCGGGCGAGCGCTCTCCGTTTCTCTTCCTGATAAAAGAACCTCAATGGACGCAAGGCGTGGGCTAGGCGTTGGACGTAGGCGTCGTCGGTATCGACTAAGGTGCCGTCGATGTCGAAACAAATAGCTTGGACGCGTTGGGGTTCAAACACGTTATTCACTGCTGGCGAGCGGGGAAGAGCATGGCTTGGCGCAGTGCTCGACCGGTCTCGGTGTCGGGGGCCAAGATCCACAATGTTTGGTTGGAAAGACGCTCGATGAGGACGTAGCCAGCTTCACCAAGCCAGGTGGCTTCATAGGCAGAAGAGGTTTTTCGCTCCCCGAAGCGGGAATCGCCGTAGTCTCTGAAAGCGGCGTAAAATTCGTGTACGTCATGCATAGCATCCCATTGGGTCACGAGCACCATTGCACCCTGGTCGGTTTGGTTGTTGTAGAAAGCCAGGTAGTAATCTCCCCCCCAGCCCTCGGCCCCTTCGACGGCAACCTCATTAGGTAAATGTTCGTTTAGCGTCAACTGGGTATACCATTCCCCTAGTACGTTCCGGTCGATCTCACGCCATTCGTCGCCGAGAGCGACATTCAAGTCGGGCACCTCGAGCCAGATTGGCGTGTCGGCGGGGTATCGCTCGGGGTGTAGGATCTGTTCGGTGGAGAGGGGCGGATCGAGATATACGTCGTCCACCGCTGCCCAGCCTCCATTTAGATAAAGTGCATGCACAAATCCGTAGCCAGCTGTGTAGGGGAAGAGCAAATCCTGCTGTAAAAAATGGGGGGCTGATTCAAGCACCGGGCTTTCATAGCTGGCGGCGAATTCGCGTAAATCAGCCCAATCCTCTTCGGTGGCGTAGGTTCGCATCCATTGTCCCTCAAGCAATGTGGCATCACCCTCCACTAGAGCTTGGATTGCGGCGCAACGTTGGCTATCTACCTCGCAACGCTCAGCGCTGTACCCCAATCCATCCTCCAGGTCATAGGTCTGGTCCTGGAGGCTGTGGGTGTACTCATGAGCGTAAGTTATGCGCTCAGGTCCGCCGAAGTCGGTTCCACAGATCACGGCCATCTGCTCGGTCTCGTCGTCGTAGTAGCCGGCCACCTGTTCGCTGTACAGGTCAACGTAGAAGTTCCAAAGGTCGAAGTCCGGCTCTAAAAGGCCTAGGAGGGCCAAGACGAGGGCATCGTTTACGGCTTCCTCCTGGGTGTAGTCGGCCAGGAAGTCGTCGATAACTTGCTGACGCAACTCATCCGGAGTGAGCAAGTCGAACTCGACTGGGTGGATCGGCTGCAATCCTCGTAGGATCACTACTTGGTCCTCGATTTCATCCAACTGAGCGAGCACTTCGTCGTTCAGGTTGCAACTTGGGATCTCGGTCGCGAGTGGTGTGCTCAGGGGAGCCGCGGTGTCGGTTGCTTCGGATGGAGGGGGGAGTGGAGGAGGGCTCTCGTTTGTTAGGGTTGGTTTCGTGGTGGCCGAGGGAGACGGCAAGACAGCGCTGCACGCCGCCCCGGACATAGCGAGAACAGTAATAAAGATGGTGACCAACCAAATCCGCTTCAGCACCATGGTCTACTCCAGGGGAGATGGGAGAATTGTAACACTGCTTTGAATACGGCGATTGATGTCACGCCGTGTGGGTCATCAGTTGTGGCTTGTAGGTGGTAGATTTAGCTAGAGGTCGATCCGGGGAGCTGGTAGCAGCTTTTCCAGAGGTAGGTGTAGCCCTCGACTTCATGCGTCCAACGCTCGTCGTTCCAGCTAAGTTCGGGTTGGACGACGGTGCGAATACGCTCCATCAGCGGCAGTCCGCCACCGGGGAGCAACAAACCCAAGCGCACGCGACGCAGAAGCAGATCATCCAGGTGGACAACACCCTCAGCTCGGGCGGCCCAACGCAACTCAGCCCATAGTGCGGGGCTCTCTCCGATAGGCTTGAGTTCCTCAGGATTGGCGGTGGCGATGATGGCCGGCGCGTCGGCGCTGTGACGTCCGACCAGCCAAAGCCGTGAGGCGGGGTCGAGGTCAGCGTAGAGTGAGGATTCGGCTGGTGGTCTATCGAGGACACGCAGCTTACGGTTGAAGGACGGCCTACCAGGGAGCTGCCGGCGTATGACCCGTAAGGCATCATGGGCTGTGAGACGGAAAGTGGTGAGTTTACCGCCAGACACGGTCAACAACCCATTCTCGTTCCATAGGACATGCTCACGCGATTCTTTGGAGGGGTCTGTTTTTCCGGTATCGACCACGGCTCGTAAACCAGCGAAGGTCACCTGGATATCGTTGGTGTTCAGCCCGAGATCGGGGAACACCCGCGTTAGGCCAGCCATCAAGTACTCGATTTCAGCCTGGCTGATGACGGGGTCGATGTCTAGGACTGGGCCATGATCGACATCGGTTGTGCCGTAGATGGTGACTCCTTCCCAAGGGAAGGCAAACAACGCTCGTCCATCTTCAGGGTGCAGGAAGCCAACGGCTCGCGGAAGGGGAAGTGCATCCCAAGGGAAGACAAGGTGGCTGCCGCGAATCTTACGCAGCCGACGTTGCCTGCCTATATGCGACCGCAATTCGTCGGCCCAGGCGCCGGTAGCGTTGATAACCACTGGGGCGTTAATTTCAATAGTTCGACCAGCGCCGTCAGGACCTTGATCGCACACCGCGACGCCATATACCCTACCTGTGCGATCGCGCAGTAGTCCTTCAACCCGAGCGTAGTTAAGGGCAGTGCCACCCTCGAGCACAGCCTCGCGGATCACCCGCAGTACCAAGCGGGCGTCGTCGGTCTGGGCGTCGATGTAACGAAAGCCGCCCACTAAATCGGGGGCGCTCAGGGGTGGGCACAGGTTGCGCATGTCTTCGGGATCGTAGTGTTGGGTGCCCCATCTAAAAGCCAACAAGTCGTAAAGGATCAGCCCAACACCGAAAACCCAGGCCGGTATTCGGTCGCCGGCGAAATTAGCCATCAGGAACCCCAGTGGGTTGATCAGTCCCCTGCCCTGCTTCAGCAGGTGCTCACGCTCGCGTACCGACGCCAGGGTGAGCCTGATCTGGGCGTTGCGCAGGTAGCGCAGTCCACCGTGCACGAGTTTGGCGGAGCGGCTTGAGGTGCCAGAGGCGAAGTCATGTGCTTCGACCAGCAAAGTTCGCAGACCAGCTCGGGTTGCCTCGCGTAGAATTCCAGCGCCGGTAATGCCTCCGCCGACGACGATCAGGTCCCAGGGACCATCGAGTTGGGACCAGATTTGATCGCGCCATCCACGTTGCCACATGGTGTACCTCTCTCGATAGACCTCCGAGGTCCGCAAGGAGCTCGGAGGTCTGTATACTGTAGCTGTCACAAGTTGTAAAGTTTCTCTGGATCAAGCCTTTGGTTGACAATTTCCAGGAGTGGAAACCGCGTTTGACGTTTATAAGATCTCATGGGTTGACTTCTCTTTGGCCGCTAGCAGCGATCTGCCAGAGGTCAAGGCTGTCGGCCATAACTCGGCGGGTGATGCTCTCAGCTGTATCGGGGTCCTCCGCCCGGGCTGCAGCTAACAGGTCGCGGTAGAAGTCACGCGAGTGAGCGCGAGCCTCTGGCAATGCGAAGTATTTGAGGGCCATTCTTCGGTACAGGTCACTAAAGCCGTTGAGGATCAAGGTGAAAACCGGGTTGCCGGAAGCGATCGTCAGGTGGTGGTGGAGTTCCCAGTCGGCGAGGGCGAAGATCTGTGGCGTGTCGTACAGGTCGAGGTAATCCTTTAATAGGTCTGCAACGAGCATGGGTTGGCGTTCGACCGCCGCACGGGTGTATGCCGGCGCCAGCGACTGGCGCACTGCCAGCAGGTTGGGTACGAAATCAGGTGGAATGTGGTTTTGATGGCGGGCGATAGCCCCTAAGACCCCCAGGTTGCCCTCCAGCCAATAGTCTCGTACCCGGGTGGAGCGACCGTGGTGGATCTCGAGCCAGCCGTCGCGCGCCATACGTTGTAGCGCTTCACGTAGTGTGGGTCGGGTGACACCAAGTTGGGTGGATAGCTCGCGTTCAGCGGGCAGGTTTGACTTGACAGGGAATCGACCGTCGAGGATAGCCCCGATGAGGCGGGTTTCGGTGAGCTCGGCCGGTCTTGGCGGTGCTTCCCAATCCATGTCAGTCGCTTCTGGTAAGAGGTCTGACCAGATATAAATATTGTACAGGAATTCATGAAGTCTGTCCAGTTGCACCTTGTACATGGATACATTGAAAGCTGTTCGGCAGCAGTCTTTTGATCGGCTGGATTGGTGATGAGGGTGGGAGGGGCGCGGAAAGGTCTTGGTGTAGCTGGTCTAAAACCCGCCTACTAATGTGGCCCAATTAGTTTTCATCAATCCCTTTCTCGAGTGTCTACCTCTCTCCAGTGGGCAGCTTGACTGGTGGTTGTCACGATGAAGGCAACCACCAGTACTACCGCAATGATCAAGACGACCAAATCGAAGACAGATACAGATCTTAAAGCAATTTTTATAATCGGGTTTCCAACAAAGTAGAACAGTGTGTTAGCCAGGATGGCAATAAGCCTCATTTCGGTCGGACCTATCTTGGCATACGATATCTTAAACTTACCACTTACAAAGGCGCCAACATAAGCCAGGATGGACATCAACAAGTAGCCAATTAATGCCAGTAAAGCAATTTCCAATTGGACATAGGGGGACAGACCGAGTCCGGTGAACACTAAAACCTGACTTATAGCATCAATAGTGTGGTCGATAAAAAAACCGAATTTAGGTCTTTCTTCTTTTCGATACCGGGCTAGTGTTCCATCCAGGCTGTCGCCGAACCAGTTGATTACAAAACCCAGGCTGGCGAGCCACAAGAAATTTTTATCTAAATTTGTAAGCCAATAGCTGAAGAATGTAACCAGTGATCCGATGACTCCCACAACCGTCAACCCATCGGAATTCACCCATGCCGGCATGCGAGCACAGAGCCATTGCAAAGCTGGTCGCTCGAGGGGTCCCAGCAGCATATCGTGAACCCTCGTATGAGATTCGATATCGGGCACGTGACATCCCCTTTTCTGTTGATCGTAGCTACAGTCTAGAAAGATACATCACCTTGTCACTGATGCCAAATGATGTGGGAAGTGATACATAGTGACTATTGCGAGTCAGCCTGAATTAAGTGTGGCGATGGTGGAGGGAGATCATATCCAATTCATAATGAATGCGACTTAGGGTATCGATAATGCGTTGGATTGAAATAAATAATATTGAACTTCTGAGAAGTGAATCGGATTCGCCATTTTACACCTGAACCAAATTATTATTGATCTTCGTTTGGATAAAGCCGTATTTGCTGGCATAATTTACCATTATGAGACCCAAAGGTAGTGCTGAACAACTGGAAGCCCGTCGACGGATAGCCGCCCAGCTACTTGAGGAAGGGAAAGG
>Ga0209986_10000377_pt1 | contig 42576 bp, 39 predicted proteins | sample BlataG_FD_183168 | JGI IMG/M metagenome (GOLD analysis project Ga0209986, IMG submission 183168) | Deep subsurface microbial communities from Black Sea to uncover new lineages of life (NeLLi) - Black_00105 metaG (SPAdes) (version 2) | ecosystem: Environmental > Aquatic > Marine > Oceanic >... | reverse complement strand
CTGCGCATAGAAAGAGATAACTCCTTGCACTTGACTGGGAAAGAGCCCCACAGCGCTGGCTATGATTGGTACAGACTGGGGGGGGATGTACCCGAACTCATTCTGGATTCTTTGCAGCAGCGGTATTAGAGCCCACTTCTCCTCGCTGTATTCAGCCACGATCTCGTCTATTCGTGTCAGCTCCGCTTCCGCCGCTATCTTCACTTCATCCATTAGGTTCTATCCTTTCTATCCTTACATGGCATGCTTTGAGCGAAGGCGTTTTTGCCTCAGGGTCTAAAGAGATGCTGAATAGCCTAGTAACAGGATTCTCCGGAAATGAGAGAGGCATGAAAACTGTTCCTTCGGGGAGTGTATTAGTAGTTGTGACCGTCGTGGTCAATTCAGCCACAGGCGAAATGACTTTGACCTTATCGCCGTGGTCAATTCCAAGTTTTCCGGCATCAGATTCACCGATTTCCACAAAAGCCTCTGAAGAGAATTTCCGCAAACGTGAAGCTCTTGCCGTTCTGGAGCCAGTGCCCAAATGGAAAAGCGTAACCCCGGTCAGTAAAGTAAACGGATAATCCCCGTTTGTCCTTGCCTGTGGGACATATTCAACTGGGCAAAAACGGGCAAAACCCTTCAGGAGTTGCCCCCCATGGATGCTCCTCCTTCTCTCTGGTTCCGCATGGCCAACGCTCTCCCGTAAGGGAACCAAATCGTCTAGCTCCTCCATAACCTGCTGCGGCGAGGAATATGGCATCGGAGCCCCCATTCTCTCAGCCAGGCGAAGGATTATCTCCCCATCCGGCAAGCTTTCACCCACAGGTTCGATTGCCTTGCGCACGTTCTGCACCCTCCCCTCAAAGTTGGTAAACGTTCCCTCCTTTTCGGCGAAGCTTGCCGCAGGCAGAACCACATTTGCCAGTCTGGCTGTTTCCGTAAGGAACATATCCTGTACTACGAGGAAATCAAGTGAAGCTAGAATCTCTGCAATCAATCCTGAATCTGGAAAGCTCAGGGCGGGATTCTCCCCTACAATGTATACGCCCTTGATCTTGCCCTCTCTTGCCTGCTCCACGATTTCCAGGGCAGTTAACCCGCGGTCACCTGGCAAGCTTACTCCCCAACGTTGTTCGAACTTTCTTCTTGCCCCGGCATCCACCACTCTCTGGTATCGAGGGAGGAAATCAGGCAGCGTTCCCATGTCACAAGCGCCTTGCGCATTATTCTCCCTTTGCAGCGCATAAATACCACCTCCCCCATGCCCAATATTCCCCGTCAACAGGCCCAGATTTGCCAGAGCCTTCACTCCCTCAGTTCCAGCCATATACTGTGTAATGCCCGTGCCATAGACAAGTGCTGCTCGGCTCGCCTTAGCATACAGGCGAGCTGCCATAGCAATCTCCTCGGTGGGAACACCAGTAATCTCTTTCACATACTCAAGAGAATACATTTCCAAATTGCGGCAAAAAGCCTCGAAGTTGTCCGTCCTTCTGGCAATGAACTCCTCATCCAGCAAGCCTTCATCAATAATCACCCTGGCCAGGCCATTCATTAGGACCACATCAGTACCGACCTTGGGTCGTAGCCAGAGCTGCGCCAACCAGGCGAGCTTTGTTTGTCGAGGGTCCACCAATATTAACCTGGCCTCTCTGCATTTAACGGCTCGCTTTATCGCATATCCAACGGCAGGCGCTGAAGAAACCGGGTCAGCCCCGATAACCATTATTACCTCTGATTGCTCCAAATCGTTGAGGTAGTTCGTCGTGCCAGAGAACCCAATGCAGGAGCCAAGACCTACGCGACTGGCGGAACTATACAGGCGACTGCCATTGTCAACATTATTGGTGCCCAGCACGCATCTGGCGAATCTCTGTAACAGATAGTTCTCTTCGTTAGTGCACTTGGAAGAGCCAAGGACAGCTAGGCTGCTGCTGCCGTATTCACCCTTTATTTGCTTGAATCGAGCGGCTACCAGTCCTAAGGCTTCTTCCCAAGACACTGCCTCAAAGTTGCCATTATACTTAACCAAGGGTTTGGTCAACCTATCCTGGCTATGGATGAAATCGCAGCCATAGCTTCCTTTCACGCAAAGCGTCCCCTTATTCACCGGACTGTCCTTGGCTGGCGTAACCCGTACTACGTAGTCATCTTTGACTTCCAGGCAAATACTGCACCCACAGCCACAGAAGGGGCAGGTTGTCTCAACAGTAGTCTTAGTCGTCCCTCTATATAGCTTCTCCCTCTCGGTGAGGGCACCTGTCGGACACAATGCAACACAAGTGCCACAGAAAGTGCACTCCGAATTTTCCAGCGGCACATTGTTCCATGTTGCCGGTCTGGCACCAAATCCTCGTTGAAAGTAGTCAATGGCACCTTCAACGACCAGTTCCTGGCATGCTCGAATACACTTGGCACACAGTATGCACTTGCTCAAATCTCTTTCAAGGAAAGGGTTGACCTCCTGGATAGTAGCCATCTGAGCAATCCTCTGGAATTCCACCAATCCAATACCCATATCGGCGGCAATCTGGCGCAATTCGCAGCGGTTGCCTTTGTCACATACCAAGCAGGAATCAGGATGACTGGCCAGCATCAGCTTGACTATGTTTTTTCGGTGGTCCATAACTCTAGACGAATTGGTGTTGATTACCATCCCCGCCGCTATAGGCGCGACACAGGATGCCAGCATAGCGCCGGTTCGTTCATCTTCCACCAAACATACCCGGCAAGCACCGATTGGAGTCAAATGGGGGTCATGGCAGAGCGTGGGAATATTTACGCCTGATTCCCGCGCCAGCTCCAGGATGGTCATTCCTGGATAACCACTTACCTCTCGGCCATCAAGGGTGATGGTTACTGTCTGCAAATCAATATCCTTCTACTCTTTGTTAGCCAGTATCTCCAACATGACGGAATGTCTAGAGTACGGTCCCCGCCTGGCGACTCTGATACCAGCCAGGAACTGAGAGCCGCCGCTTTCCTTAGGGGCGAAGCCAAATGCTCCCACTTGCTCGCTGGCAAGGATATTCCCTCGCTCATCTACAGCTACAGTCGGCGCTGCGTCTTTCAGCCGTGCCTCCTTTGTTGCTACCGGGTTCAGACAATATGTCCCCTCTAAGAATAAGAGGTATCTGTAGGACAGCATAGAGGTCTTCACCCCAAAAGGGGGGAGAATATTACCCCGATTTCCCTGGATGACTCCCCTATTTGTTTGGTTCGAAGACCTTGTCAGTACGAAGCGTCTTGCAGGAGAAGAACAGCACTATGGGAAAGACAGACAACGATCTTAGACGGTGATAATGCCTTTGCGCAACGCATATTTGACGAGGTCAATGCGGTTGTGGATATCAAGCTTCGACATAAGGTTAGTCTTATGCCCCTCCACAGTCTTGGGGCTGATTATCAACGTATCGGCTATTTCTTGACTGGTATACCCTTCGGCCAGCAACTTAAGTATCTCCCTTTCTCTGCCTGTTAACTGGCTGTAGGGATCCTGACTCTTCCTTACACTTGCCCCCGCTTGATAGTGTTGGACCAGAAGCTTGGCCACAGACGGGGACAAGAAGGAATCTCCACGGTGAACAGCCCGAATACCGGAAACAAGCTCTGAAGATGCTGCTGTCTTGCTGATGAAGCCTTGGGCTCCTGCCTCCACAATGGAGAAAACGTACTCCCTGTCATCATATTGACTGAGTGCCAGTACCTTTGTTTGAGGGAATTCTCTATGTATTCTCCGCGTCGCTTCCAACCCATCCATGGTAGGCATGGCCACGTCCATTAGCACCACATCGGGAACAAGCTCTCTGACTCTATCAAGTGCTTCCCTGCCATTGTCTGCTTCGCCAACCACCTCTATATCTCCAGCCAACGCTAGCAAGGCGCAGATGCCATCCCGCACGACGGTGTGATCATCCACCACCAGTACTCTTATCTTCTCCATCGGCTCCGCTCCTAGTTATGGGAACCCTGGCAATGACTTTAGCCCCTTGCCCCGGCTGAGATTGGCACGAGCAAGTGCCACCCACCATGGTTACCCTCTCCTTCATCCCGAACATACCAGCCCCACGGCCGCCTGCGTCAATACTTGTAATCCCGCTAACATCAAAGCCCTTGCCGTTATCCTCAACCCGCAAAACACATTCACTGTCATTGCACTCGAGACGGACACTGGCATTTCTTGCCTCCGAGTGCCTCACAATATTGCTGATAGCTTCCTGGGCAATGCGGAAAAGCGCCAACTCAGTTTCTGCAGGCAAACGCTGATCCATCCCTTCAAACTCCGTTGACACATTAATGCCCTGGGAGCCTAGATTAGTCTCAGCAAGATTATGAACAGCAGCGGCTAGCCCTAATGTATCTAATAAGGTAGGGCGCAGTTCCCTTATTAGCCTGGCTACCTCGGCGCTTGCATGAACCGCTATGGTGTGAGCCCTCTTCAATGTCGCCTTGATTTCCACATTCTCAACGTTGCCCATTTCCATCATTTCACTGACTGCCTGCAGATTCAGCGCCAAGGCAGTGAGGTCTTGACTGGTTTCGTCATGTAACTCCCTGGCAACTCTTCTTCGCTCCTGCTCCTGGATAGTAACCGCCTGCCTCAGCAACATCTGGTATCTTTCCCTAGCAGCGTTCAACCTTTCATACAATTCTGCCTGCTCGACCGCTATGCCAAGTTGGCAGCCGATGGAGTTCAACAGATACATATCGTCCGGGCCGAATTGACCAGGCGAATAGCTGGCGACATTCATCACGCCCACAACCCTTTCCTTCGCCTTCAAGGGGACGCTAACGAATGCCTTAAGACCTTCGGCTTTTATCAAATCAGAGCGAGTGGCATACGGGTCCTTGGAGATGTCTTCTAACAGAACAGGCTCCCCCGTTTGGGCTACCCTTCCTGCCACCCCATCACCCATAGTGAGACACATCTCTCCGACATATTCGGCAGAGAGGCCACGGTGTGCTTTGTAACATAGTTTTTGAACTCGTTCATCGAAAAGCAGGATCCCCCCGATGCTACTTCTGAAGACCTGAAGCACAATATCCAGCGCCACGTTCAGGATAGCATCCAAATCCCATAATCCACTCACGGCGGAGGAAATGCGACTCAAGGCATCGAGATTGTCATGTCGCTTCAGAGCCTCCTTCTCCACTTCTGTTTCCGCAGTAACGTCTCTTCTCAGTTCGACAATTGCGTCCATCTCACCATGACTGTCTTTCAGCGGCCACATGGTGATCTTGATATTCCTATCCAAGGTGCTGTCAGCACCAATGCTAAGATCAGGATGGACAATTCTCGTTAGGCTGCCGCTTTCCAGTACTTTTCTTAGCGGGCATTCCCATAAGGGGGAACTGCAGGGCTTGTCCCTGTTATGGAGGACCTCATAGCAACGCCTGCCAATAGGCGACTCAGCGCCTTCGTGAAACTCGTATCGCATGGCTAAGTTAGCAAACCTGACCCGGTATTCGCTGTCGATGACCAGAAGCCTATCCTCTATGCCATCCATTACATCCTGCAGGCCTATGTCAATACCTGCAAGTCCAGGGGGTCGATGAATTGCTGTCTTCCTTCTTTTAGCCATCCTTAGCTCCTGTTGACGTAAACATATCCCTTTCCACCACTTCCCGCCTTCCAGCTACCACCAGGCATCGATGCGAAACACACACTTCTCATACAACTACACAATGTAAGATACAACTGCATAGTGCTCCTGTCAAATACGTTCTCACGCCTTCGTAGTGAGTTCGCATTTACACCAAGAATTTGAATCCAGTGTTGCCAACACCACCAACGCAGAATCCGAATAAGCTCCATTCTAACACTGTGTCAGGGCTACCTGGACACTGGCTTAGCCGCGTCTACGAAAGCCTTACCCGCTGGTTCCCCGGTCAATCTGTCTCTCAATTCATTGACGAGATAAGGCTGGCTGCCAAACTCCTCAGTCAGGTCGATAACACCATCGCCACCAATTCAAAATAGCCTCGATTGTTCCTCCGCGCAGTTGAGGGGAAAACAGATGGCTTGAGCACCTTTTTCAGGCTTAATTTCGAACCTGGCAGCTTGTAACTCGAGGTAATCGATTACAGACAACCAGACAACTCCATCTACTGCACTGTGCCCAAACCCTGCCTCGCTAAACATGAGGTTAACCCAGAATGTTGGCTTTTACCGCGCTGCCAGCCGCTCTCAGCTAGACTGCCGTAGGTTTCTGGAGCCGCTGTCCGGCATATACAGACCTGACACCGGTTATGAGCTGGGAACTGGCAGCCCTCTTGGGGATAAATCCATAGGCTCCCACCTGCTCGGACATGAGTATGTTCTCTTCGTCATCATACTGTGTCAGCATCACAACCTTGGTCTCAGGGCGCTCCTTACATATCTGCTTAGTCGCCTCCAGCCCATTCATCACAGGCATGACTATGTCCATTATTACCACGTCAGGCAAGAGCTGGAGAGTCTTTTCCACCGCGTCTTTTCCATCCACAGCTTCACCTACTACAGTAATGTCCTTTTGCAGCGTAAGCACGGCCCGAAGGCCATCCCTGATTACAGTGTGGTCATCCACTATGAGCACTCTTATGCGCTTGACTACCCTCTCCAGCAATGTCTGGATTAAAGGCAGAAGTGAGGCTGGCTCAACTGGTTTGGTGAGGTACTCTTGGGCCTCCATTTGCACCCCCTCATCTATGCTCCAGCCACTAAGAAGGCGTTTTTCAAGCGGGGCATCGATGACCACAAGAGGCGAGTTCTTGGTTCGGGGGTTTTGTTTTAGCCATTTCTGCAGCGAGGCTGCTTCTCCACGAGGACTCATCGTGCCCAAGACAACGATATCAGGCTCTCCAAGCCTGATTCTCTCCTGCGCTTCTGCCTTGGTGCTGGCCGTAACAACCTGATATTGATCGCGTTCCAAGGTCGTTTGCAAAGCTGACAGAAAATCAAGCTCATCATCTATTATCAAGATCTTCTTAGGTTCCATTTTCTGCTCCTCCTTTCCCTGTCAGGCCATTATTGACTGAGTTTTCCACGTTCCCCACATTTGCCCTCCCTCCTTGATCGAATTCCCACGGAGCACTGCAACCGTAAGTACAAATGAAGGGAAAGGGCTTAACACCCCTTACAATGTGCAATGCCTCCATACACCACCCTTAGGCAATCAAACCCTTGTAGTCTCTAATCTCCACATCCGCGGGGCAAGCAGCCTGGCAAAGCAGGCACAAGGGCATGGCCAAAAGAACTTCTCGTAACACCGTCACCAACACAACTTTCGAAGGTATTAGTACCGGCCCAGTGCATTTGTACCCTCCTCGATAGACATGGCCTTGCCTATCTTCTTCCTTAGCTGTATGGTAATCCGCCTTGCTGTGAAGCAAAAGAGGCGGTTCCCCTATTATGCTACGGCGAAAACCCTTAGATTCCGTCGAATTAGACCCTGTTTATGTAGGAGAGAAAGCCTGATTCGAGCGACCCAGGTGAGAAAGATTGGGGCTGCTTACGCCGTCACATTCTCATAATGGCCTTGCGCACGGCGCACTTCATATTGGCCATTCCCAAAAAGGGCACACCCTCAATCTATCTTCAGCAACTTACCTTACATGACCATGATAAGACGTCCTGAATTTCCTTCGTCCACAAGTGCAGACGGAAAAGGCTCACCTCGCGCGTGATTTGGCGCTACACAGGCACTAGGCACAACGAGATTGCCGCGTCGCTGACACTCTCGGCAATGCGATCGTCTTCTTGGCACAGATCCCCTCCCTGTCATTGCGCGCCGGAGTTGCGAGCCGAAGGCGTGGCAAGCAGCGAAGCAATCTCCTCTCCCTTTTCCCCACCTCCTTCCCGTGGCGGGCTATAATAAGGAATCTGGCGATTCACTGTGTATCGTAATTCCCAAAATGTGAGAGTGAACAAACGATGACCTGGGTCAGTGCAGCCATATTGAGTTCAGCTACGATGGGAGTGGTAAGCATAATCGATAGCCATCTCATCTCCAAGCGAATGCCCAGCCTTGGCTCTTACCTCATCCCGGCGGGCGCAGTGACTTTGATTTGTGGTTTCATTATTTTCAAGCTTTTCCCCCTCCCTACAGATGTAGCCGCGCTTCCAATACTGCTAGCCCTGGCCTCAGGAATAATCCGCACAATCGGCGTCACGATTGTGCTGTATACCTTACAAAAGGAAGAGGTTTCAAAAGTCATTCCAGTTATACATACCTACCCCATTTTCGTAGCTATCCTCGCCGCCCTGACCCTGAGCGAGGCTCTCGACTGGACGCAATGGCTGGCCATTGTGATCACAGTTGCGGGGGCAGTGTTAGTCTCCTTGAACAGAACGTCGGATACCTCGAAATTGAAAGTGGGGAAATCCTTTGGCTACCTTTTCGGGGCCAGTGCGCTTCTCGGTATTGCCAACACAATCAGCAAATACACTCTCGATTATATCTCCGCCTGGAACCTGTATTCGCTCACTACGTTCTGCATGGTTGGGGTCTTCTTTGTGCTATTCTTGCGTCCCAAGGTCTTCCACGAGCTTCGTGGTATGAAAAACCCAGGGTCAGCCATGAGCCTCATCGTTGGCAATGAGACATTGGTGCTCGTAAGTATGATCCTCTTTTTCTGGGCGATGGAAAAAGGGCCGGTGTCCTTAGTCTCGACAATCAACACCGCCCGGCCTGTATTCGTCTTTTTCTATGCAGTTGTCTTGAGTCGATTATCTCCAGTTCTATTGGAATGGCACTTGAGCAAAGAAACCATAGCACTAAGAGGCATCTCGATAGCCATGATCGTCGCTGGAATCACGCTCGTTTCCCTCTATTAGTCGGAGGGCAATTTCTCACTTCAAATTCTTTGCTATTTAGGATAAGATTTCTGCAGCAGGAGGGACAATGCCTATAGTTGATGTCCATGGGATTAACTTGTACTGCGAAGTGACGGGGGCTGGTTTCAGTGTGGTTTTGTGCCACGGTTACACCGGTAGCCATCAGGATTGGATGTTCCAGGTACCGCCGCTTTCTCAAGATTATCAGGTGGTGGCGATGGACTACCGAGGCCATGGAAGCTCCGAAGCTCCTTCCTCGGCTGAGGCCTATTCCATTCGCATCCTTGCAGAGGACGTCCGTACTTTGCTCAAGCACCTAGGCATAACGAAATGCTGCCTGGTTGGGCATTCCCTGGGAGGCTTCGTCGCCCTACAGCTTGCCGTAGATAGTCCGTCACTCATTCATTCTCTAGTTCTGGTAGATACTTCAAGCGAATGGATTGAGCTGCCGGGGTACCCTGAACTGCAGCTCCAGCTCAACCACATAGCTCGTACGGGCGGAATGGAAGCGGTCTTTGAGTACAATGCTCAGCACAACCCACTAAGCCAGAAGTCCTTTGCCAAGTATCCCAGGCTGCGGGAAATATCAAAGCGGAGGATGGCGGAGACCTCGGTGAGTGGATATGTGTATGTGGCAAGAGCGATTGGTCAGTGGCAACCTTTGACCCCGCGGCTCAAGGAGATATCGTCGCCTACCTTGGTCGTGGTAGGCGAGGAGGATACCCCCTTTCTCCAACCCTCAGGACTCCTCGCCAAAAGCATCCCTAATTCCAGGTTGCATGTCATACCTGAAGCCACCCATTCCCCACAAGTAGAAACGCCTGACCTTTTCAACCAAGTATTGCTTTCCTTCTTAGCCCAAGTAGCCGCAACAAGCAGCTAGCCATTGCCAAGACTAGCTTTCTTGTCTTTGCGAGGAGCGCAGCAACGAAGCAATCCCGTGGGTAAGGTGGAGAGAATTGCTTCGCTTCGCTTCACTGCCACTAACAGGAGAATGCCTTCGCCCTGCACCACCTCTTGGTCATCCACCCAAACACGGATCCCTCAAAGCTGGCGCGAAACCTTCATCTTGTTTCCTACTACCACCCCTGCGCAAGTGTTCTCGCAACATTCGCCTCCCTTGAGGGAAGGGGACTAAGGTGAGCCTCAATCTGATAACTCTTCCGCCTTCTCGCCATTTTCGCCTCGTCGCGGATCTATTCCATCTTCTAGTCCAGTTCAAGAAGGCAGATTCCCACAGCCAAAGGGGCATGCTAATCGCTGGTCCAAGGCGGGATCGCACTATTGAGAGACCTTACAGCTCAACGTTAAGCTTCTTTCCAGGAGACGGCGGCTTCCCCAGTGACGGTGACGCTGCCTGGCGACGCCAATCAGGATGGCGTCATAAACATGGCAGATGTAACCAAGATAGAGAGAATCATCCTGGGAATCGATTAGGTGTTGATAGTAGGTTTGCAAGGTCTTCGGTCCACCCATACGTCTTCTACATTCTGAGATTGCTTGCCCTTCGTTTCACTCAGGGTCGCAATGACAGATAAATCAGGATGGCGTCTTGAGCTCTTTCACTCCGCTTGGCTGCGAGATCCTTCGCTCCGCTCAGGATGACAAGGGGAGAGTAGCAACTTGCCATTAGTAAGTGTCCTCTTCATACTTCTCTTTGTCAGGCATTTGGAGGCCCCTTTAGTCTGCCCATAAGTCTTCCGCTTCCTGAGATTGCTGCGCTTCGCTGACAATAGCAGAGAGGTCAGTCTGGCCAAATTGCTTATAGTCCGTCCCATATTCCCTCACCTTGATGGGCACCGGCATGGGGACAGCATGACCAAAGACAAGCGCTTGCTGTTTAGTCTCTAATCTAGAGAGCACTGTCTTTAGCTCGCTTTTTCCTGATGCTCCAGAGAGAACGCTATCGATGTCCTTCTCGTTGTCCAGCAGGCAGGTTATCTTTGTCCCTAATTGGGACATTACCTCAGCATCGATGCCACTGGGACGTTGGTCCACAGTGAGCAGTGTAACGTTATACTTCCTCATTTCGCGAGCAATGATGCCGAAGATGGTCTGATTTGATAGTTGGGGGTTAAGGAAGCGGTGTGCTTCCTCGATGGTGATAACCAGGGGGCGTGGAGGCGTAGTGTCTTCACCCAGCGCCCTTTCCTTCCTCTCCCGATACTGCGCATGGATACGGCGGGTTAGCAGGTTCGCCACCAAGATATAGGCAGTGAAATCCTCATATCTGCCAAATTCCAGTATGACATTTATTCCGCGATCAAGGTACTCCAATATGCGTTGCACAGGATTGTCGGGGCTCTTAGGTACCAGGAAGGGAAGCCGCCTCAGCATTTCCAACCCACGGCGCAAGTTGCGATAGGTGCTTTCATGGATATTGAGGCGAGAGAGGAGCTCTTTTGTTTCCTCCTTATCTTTAGTGCTGAGTGTTGTCTCCAACCACTGCCTGTCGCCGAACTCATGGGCTAGCTGGTAGGCAGCTTGAACCGAGGCATCGGTCAAATTCAGCGTTTGGCATAGCAACTGGATATCCTCAGGCTCAATCTCATCATAGCCTATCCTGACGATGAAATCGGTCTTTACCCTCCTTCGTTTGGATCCTTCCTCATCCAGGGAAAAGATAGCTACCTGCGAAGGGAAGAGCTGTTTCAGCCCTTTTACTTTATATCCTTTCTCACTCCCTCCTTCCCAACCATACTCATTGTGCATATCAAAAACGAGGCTCACTGCCTGCCGCTTTTGTAGAATGCCAATAAGTAACAGCCTGGTGAGGAAGGTTTTGCCGGTGCCACTTTTGCCAAAAACGCCATTGGAGCGCTTAGAGGTCTTGTCAATAGGTGTGTAAATGTCAGGCAACGGCGAGGACCTCTTCCCGTTTGATTTCTGCTCCCTCGTGTGCTTCTCCGACGTCAAATCCCAGGTAGACTTGCATCAACTTCTCCGGCGCGTTCAACCTGCGAAATCTCCGCTCGGCTAACATGAGCATCTTCCAGATCACCACGGTGGCGTTCTCCACTTTCTTGTACCGCTTGGCCGCATCCGTCCTTAGTCGCAAGGCCGCAAAGGGCGATTCCACTACGTTGGTCGTCCGCAGGTGCTTCCAGTGCTCCTTCGGGAACTGGTAGAAGGTGACCATCCTTTCCCAGTCGCGGAGCAGCGTGTCTTCGGCCGCCCGGTAGCCTTCTCCCTGGCACCACCTCACAAACAGAGTCCGTTTCTCTTCGGCATCCGGTCGGCTTTCGGCATAAGCTATCTCCTGCAGTCGCCACTTAGCCTGAGGCTGCGCCTTCTTGGGTAGCTTGTCCAGCACGTTGACGATTTTATGGTTCCAGCAGCGCTGCTCCGAGGCATCCGGGTAGACGTTGCTCAGGGCGCCCCAAATGCCGAGATTGCCATCTCCGACGACCAAGCGGGGACAGTTCAGGCCACGTTCTTTGAGGTCGCGCAGCACCCCGGACCAGCTCTCCATCGACTCCCGGTACCCAGGCTCTACGGCCAGGATCACCTTCCTCCCATCCAGGAGTCCGCCCACGACGACGAGGAGGGCAGCCTTCTCTTTCTCCAGACCCGCCTTGACATAGATACCATCCACCCACATAAAGAGCACTTCCACCCCACCCAGCGGCCGCTTCTTCCACTCTTCCCACTCAGCCTGCCAGCCTTCTTTGAGGCGGGCGACAGTGCTGGCTGAGAGCGGCGCCTCCTCGCCTAAGAGACCTCTCAGTGCCAGGTCAAAGTCCCTCAGGGCCAGACCGTGAAGATAGAGCTGGGGAATGAGCTTATTTACCTCGGCGGTCCGCCGGGCAAACATCGGCAATACCCGGCTCTCAAACCGTTGCTCCAATCCCCGCACCCTGGGCCGGTAAACCGTGACCGTCCCGCAGCCCAAGGTCAGCCGCCGCGCCTTGCCGTGACCATTCCGATAAGCCGGCGGGCTATCTACCGACTGACGCCGCTCCGACTTCTGGCGCCCCAGTAGCTCCGTGATTTCCTCCTCCAAGAGAGACTGGATCAATCCCTGCACTTTCCTCCGCACCCATTCTTCCAGGTTGTCCCAGACAACAATTGACGGCTGGCTTCCATTTGTGCTTTGCTTTCCCATGGCGGTTGTGAGTACCTCCTTCTGCTGTTTTCTTACTACAGAAAGGGTACTCGCTGCCGCTAGCTATTTCCACACCTTTTGATTCTACCTCCCAGCAGGCCCTATAACTGCAATCCCAGCATCCTTGATCCCCACCTCTTGCCTTATAGCGTCCTCGGTTTCGTAAGTATCCTTGCCCCAGATATGAGAGGCATCGTGGAATTTCACGTCCCCGTTGGAAATCTCGAGGTAGACAGGGCTTTTGGAAGCTCCCTTTATTACGACTGCGTCATAGCCTGTCCTGCTTATGGGTTGGGCAACTCTGCCTCCAGCATAGGATTCAGTATACAAGGTAGTTAGGGGGGACTTGGTGAATACTCCATACCTGGACGAGCCCCAAACCATCGTATCGGTGGTGGGTCCTATGGCGAAAATGAGTGCATTGTCTTCCGACAAAGGCTCAACCCCCGCCCTTGTGTTCTTCAGCAGGAGATAAGTGCCGACCCCTTTGCCACCCAGGAATGTCCTGTAGACTTGGTCATCAATGGACTCCTCTTCAAATGAACTCTTGCTAAGATCAACATGCAGTACCCGGTTATGAAAGCCATACATTTCTCTACCCTTCTAACTGGATTTTCTAGCTTATGACAAGTCAAACAACGCCAAGCGATTTCTCAGGATTATGCTTAGCCATTGTTTCTGTTCCCTCCGTGATGTCCTGGCTGGAGTGGAGACACGGCTCGGCGCAAGATACCTACAGAAAAGAAGTCAGCGTTCTGGGAGACCTGGAAACGAGCGCTCATGGCAGGAAAAGAATACCACCATCGAAACATTCTAGACAAGAATTCGTGGAGGCGTTACCCGGTTATGATTGAAAGGGGTATCCCGTGGATGGTTTTATCAGATTGGGGGTCGAAGAGATGCTTGAGGAAGCCTTGGAGCAGGAAGCCTTGAGAGAAACAAAGCCCAATAATTGAAAAGGAGGCAGCGATGGCCTAGAATGCTAAAGGCTATGCGCACATTATCTTATCTGTATGGACGTAGGGATTCCGCTAGGCTATGGGCAGGTAGGGGTGAACAAAGAGCCAGTAGTGCAGGCGACTAGAGATTTCGATTGCAAATAGTCAAGAAGACGAGTGGAGTACAGAAATGAATAACCTGTTTTCAGCTATTCGTGCATTTTCTATGATATTTATGGGTGCTTGTGCCTTTCCATCTACAGAGCCTGAGGCATCACCAAATGAACGGATCAGGGAGTTGGGGCTACAGGAACTTGCCACGATCGATCCGAAGAGTGCTGATATCGGCAGATGGAAGACCTGGCTTACCGATTATCAATTCCATGATGAATACCCAGACGATAGATATGTCTGGCTCACGTGTGTGCTGGCATTGGAAGCTGTGAGTGCTGGCAACGCTGGTATCGGGTGTATTCTGATTGACGATAGTGGCGATGTGGTTGTTCGGGGTCACAACGAGGTGTTCAATCCGTATTTTCGCAGTGATATGCACGCTGAAATGGTGGTTATGGATAAGTTTGAAGATACTCACCAAAATATCACCAAGCTCGAAGGCTACACACTGTACACGTCCCTTGAATCCTGTCCCATGTGCTTGATACGGCTGATAAGCTCTGGTGTTAACACAGTTCTATATGCCGCACCTGATATGGCTTACGGTATTGTTCACAGAATGGGCGAGCTGCCTCTCGCTTGGATTGAGTTAGCCGAACGACAGACTTTCGGCCAGGCTAGGTGTTCTCAAGAGCTGGTCAATGCTGCTAACAAGATATTCCTTCTCAACATCGATGAGCTGAACGAAAAACTCAGAAGCCGGTAGGCATCTAGGTAGACGTAGTCATATACATAGATACGCTCAACTCTTGTGGAGCCACATTTTGCATGGGTTCGGTGGCGTTGGACGAAAGGGTTGATCATTTTGGTAGTGACATTGGGGCTGCTTAGTCTCATCAAGTATTGCTGACACTAGAGCTTCTGTTGCGATAGAAACACTGCTAATAGCGCTTGAAGGTTGCTATACAGCTTCGGTTTGGCTGGGTGTATAATCGGGGGAAACAGTTACGATTTAGGTTGAAAGGCCTACGCGCTTTTGTCGGCCTCAGAATCATCTGTGATGCTGCGATCAACCGAACGCCGACAGGTAGGTGATGAATCTGCGCCGCGGCCTGACATAGGCTGATTGTGATACTGGACTTGTGGCGATTTCAGTGTTATTCGGAGGTGAAAGCATGACGAAGTCAATATTGTCAATCTTGGTGATTTTGGCGGTGGCTACTGGCTGTGCATTGGAAAAACCCGAAGGTGCTCTGAGCGTTTCTGAATTACTGGAGAATCCAGTGTATGACACAGAAGTCAGAATCTACGGAGAGGTGGGTTTGTTAGGTCAACTTGATTGTCCCTGCTTTGAGTTGACTTCTGGTAGGGGAAAAGTGCAGGTATGGTATGACTTAATGGTGGAGGATGATGGAACAGAAAGGCCTGCGGCAAGCGTAGAAGGAATTGAGAATGGTGATTCGGTTATCGTGATGGGTGAACTCAAGACAGCAGGTCAATACAGGGCACTCAATGATTTCTGGGCTGCCATTATTGTTAAGATAGAATGAATTGGGAAAGAAGCTTTGGGTAAGCTTTGCGGGCAGCGCCGAAGCTTGAAGCTATCCTGAGACTTCGCCGATGTGCAATTCACCATTGCGGAGTTCGTTTAGGGGTATCCCGTTTCCCCCTTTCGCTTTCAGACTCGTGTGGATTAGCATGACTTATCTCTGAGATATTGCCTCTGTTTCAACCAGCTTCAAAGGTGTTATATCTGAGATTGGGTAAGGATATAATTGGAGCAAGGGCTGTTAACATCGACAAAAGGAGATTAAGACATGGACGGCGTGGTGCTAAAGAACAACGCGGAAACCATCGGACATAACATCCTGTTTATCTCAGCCCTAACCTTGCCTGGATTATGATTTCTCTTTTCTAAGTGTATTGGCCTGCTTAGACGAAGCTTCGCTCGTAGGAATTGGTTCTGTTATATAATATGAGATGAACATGTTTGAAAAAGAGAAACCTCTGGTATTACTCTTTGATGGCAATGCTCTGGTGCATCGTGCATTCCACGCCTTGCCTCCGCTAACAGTTTCCAAGACTGGGGAGATAGTAAATGCGGTCTACGGCTTTGCCAGCACATTGCTCAAAGTGATCGCTGAATTCAAGCCCAGCTATTGGGCTATTGCCTTTGATCGTCCAGCCCCAACCTTCAGACACAAGAAGTTTGAGGAGTACAAAGCCCAGCGCCCTGCTACGCCGGAAGAGCTGAAAAGCCAGATAGAACGAGTCCATCAACTGGTGGCTGCTTTCGGTATTCCCATATTCGAGATCGATGGCTTTGAGGCTGACGATGTCTTAGGCACCTTGAGCAAGCAGGCTAATGAACAGGGGATTGAGACCATTATCGTAAGCGGCGACAACGATATGCTCCAATTAGTAGTGGAGGGAGTACGAGCACTGGCTCCAAGGCGGAGCTTTAGCGATGCGTTGCTTTATGACGAAGAAGCAGTCAACCAGAAATACGGCGTAAGGCCTGGCCAAATCACCGACCTGAAAGCACTGACTGGGGACCAATCAGATAATATCCCTGGCGTAGCGGGCATTGGGGTAAAGACGGCAGGGAGACTAATTCGGCAGTTCGGCAGCCTGGAGGGAATCTACACTCATATTGAAGACATAACGCCAGACAAATTACAAACCACTCTGCGTGAACATGAATGGCAAGCTTTTCAAAGCAAGGAGTTGGTCACCATATGTCGGGATGTTCCCATCAACTTGAATCTTGAGGCATGCCAGATGAGGAGTTACAACCGAAACGAGGTGGTAGAACTTTTCCGGGAACTTGAGTTTGTTAACTTGATTCCCAGATTGCCACAGCAAATAGCCGGGCCAGGTGACGCAGTCGAAAGTAAAACCTTTCCAAAAGGCATTTATCAGATGGTGAACACGGAGACAGCCCTAAACGAGGTCGCAAGTCAACTGGAGGGGACTAATGATTTTGCCGTCGACCTTGAGGCTACGGGCAAGGAAGCTGTCACAGCAGAGCTAGTGGGAGTGGCGGTATCACCAGCTTCAGGAAGGGCATTCTATATACCCTTGGGGCATCGTGGCTTGAACCAGCCTGAGCAACTGCCAACAAGCCAAGTTATGGCTAAGCTCGAGCCAGTGTTGGCAAGCGAAGAGATAGGCAAAATCGCCCACAACGGAAAGCATTCCATGACAGTCTTAGCTAATTATGGCGTAGAACTCGAGAACTTAAGCTTCGACACAATGATTGCCGCCTACCTTATCGGTGAAAAGAACCTGGAGATTAGAGCACTTGCCTTCAATAGATTAGGCATTGAAATGATTCCTATTGCTGAGCTGGTTGGCACGGGAAAGAAGCAAATCCCCATGGCCATGTTAGAAGCGAGACAAGCTGCTGACTATGCTTGCGCCGGCGCCGATGTCATATGGCACCTGAGGGACAATCTGAGAGACGAGCTACAACGACAAGGCTTGTGGCCGCTCTTCACCGAAGTGGAAATGCCGCTGGTTCCTGTGCTGGTGGATATGGAGAGGAATGGCGTTGTCTTGGATACCGGATTGCTTCGTGAAATGTCTCTCTCCCTGAACAGGAAAATCCTGGAACTTGAGGCCGAAATCTACAGTAGCGTGGGACACGAATTCAATATCAACTCACATCAGCAGCTAGGCAGGATACTCTTTGAAGAGCTCAAATTGCCCCGAGCCCGCAAGACGAAAAGCGGCTACTCCACCGAAGCCTCAGTGATAGAGGGATTAAGGGGCACTCACCCCATAATCGAGCTGGTATTGGACTATCGCCAACTGAGCAAAATGAAGTCAACGTATGTTGATGCTCTGCCCGCGCTCATCAACCGGAATACGGGGAGGGTGCATACCAGCTTCAACCAGACAGCGACCACTACGGGGAGGCTTTCCTCTACTGAGCCGAATCTGCAAAATATTCCTATAAGGGGAAAACTTGGAGGGAAAATAAGGCAAGCGATCGTAGCTCCACCAGGGTCATACCTTCTAAGTGGCGACTACTCCCAAATTGACCTCAGAGCCCTGGCCCATCTCTCCCAAGACACTGAACTCATTGCCGCCTTTGCCAGAGATGAGGATATTCATGCTACGACTGCTTCCAGGATTTATAGTGTGGAAAAGGCTGACGTGACCTATGAGATGCGTCGTGTCGCCAAAACGGTCAACTTTGGTGTTATCTATGGCATGAGCGACTATGGGTTGGAACAAGCTACCGAACTGAGCCGAGAGGAATCAGCTCGATTTATTACCTTGTACTTCGAGAGGTATCCCGGGGTTAGGCAATACATAGAAGCGACTAAAGAACAAGCTCGCAAACTGGGCTACGTACAGACAGTAATGGGCAGGCGCAGGTTCATACCGGAAATCAATTCCCCCAATTGGCAAGTAAGGCAGGCTGCTGAAAGAATGGCCATAAATGCCCCGGTGCAAGGCACCTCCGCCGACATTATTAAGGTTGCCATGATCAATATGCATCGAGAAATGAAGAACCGAAACCTGAGAAGCAAGATGCTGCTACAAATTCACGATGAGTTGCTCTTCGAGGTGCCCCAGGAGGAGATAGAAGAGATGAAAATTTTGGTCGGCAGGATAATGGCCGAAGCTGTGAAGCTTTGTGTGCCTTTGAGAATAGACATCAAGCTAGGCAAGAACTGGGGCGAAATGGCATAAGTCAGGTTCGCTCTTTGTGAGCCGGGCGTGAGTTCTGTCACCCAAGTCACCCGCGCCGTGTTCTTCGTAACCCAACTCCTAGCGGCGCAACAGAGTGGTCGTGGCGTTCCTATCTGGGCCAAGAAACTCTATTTTGCGGTCTTGTCTCTTCATCATTCCCCCGCCAACCCCCTCCTCACCTTTTTCATCGGTGGTAGCAATCAGCCAATATTCCATCGGCCCTTCAGCTTTCTGAACCTTCCAGCCGAAAAGTTCGGTGTAGAACTTCTTTGCTCGCTCTATATCATCCACTGGAATCTCAAAGTGACAAATTGTTGGCATTTCCGCTGGCCTCCTTTCGTTTCTTGTTAATGCCATAATACCATATCTTGATGTCTTTGTGAGGGTGGGATCCGGAATTTGAAGGTGACGATTTGTCATGAGGTAAGTAACACTATTGACCGATCTGCTATATAATGAGAGTTGGAGAAGCTGCTTCTGCTATGCTTGCAGCTGAAGTCAATCATATAGTCAAGTCCTACGCAGATAAGGCGGTGGTTAACGATCTGTCCTTCTCTGTCGCTCAAGGTGAGATATTTGGTCTAATTGGTCCTAATGGTGCGGGCAAGACTACCACCATCAGGATGATGATGGACATCATCAAGCCGGATTCGGGCGACGTGACAATCCTCGGCGAGAAGTTGACTGAAGCTAGCAAGAATAAGCTTGGCTACTTGCCTGAGGAAAGAGGACTATATAGGAAGCTGACTGCCATCGATTCCATCATCTATCTTGCCTCCCTCAAGGGTATGGACAGGCACTCAGCCGAAGAAAAAGCTAACGAGCTCCTCAATCACACAGGTATGCTACCGCACAAAAAAAAGAGGATTGAGGAGTTGAGCACGGGCATGAGGCAGGTTATCCAATTCCTCGTTGCTATCATCCATGATCCGGAACTGGTTATTCTGGATGAGCCATTTTCTGGTCTAGACCCGGTTAACACCGAGTTAGTGAAAAGGATGTTCGTTGACTTGAGGAATCAGGGTAAAGCCGTAATCCTGAGCACACACAGGATGAATGAAGTAGAGGAACTTTGCGACCGCATATTGATGATAAACAACGGACGCGCAGTCCTTCACGGGAATCTGACTGAAATCAAGTCAAGCTATAGAAGTAATTCGGTCCTTCTGGATTTTAAGGGGGAGCTGGGGGAAGTGCCAGGGGTTATCGACAAGCGCACTCACAAAGGCTGCGTTGAGCTGGTCCTTGATGAAAACACAACTCCTGAGCAAATCCTGGAACGGTTGGTTAGTACTGGGATAGTAATCAATCGCTTTGAGGTAGCTACTCCTTCACTGAACGAAATATTCCTGAAGGTTGTCGGTAAAAACCATGAATAAGACGCTATTGATACTCAGACATGAATTCCTGCACACGATAAAGAGGAGAGGGTTTATCATTATGACCCTTATCGTGCCACTAGTAGCCCTTCTGGCCATGGGAGTTTTGCAGCTCATATCAGGAATTGCAGAGCCGCCCGTTGCAGAAGAAGTAACCATTGGATACGTAGATAAGTCAGGCGGATTCGAGGGATATACGCAACAAGATAAGGTAAATCTGGTTCGCTTTGATACACAGGATGACGCGACTGAAGCACTGGTAGAGGGGGATATCAAAGAGTATTTCGTCATTCCGCCGGATTATATCTCGACGGGAGTGGTTAGCCGGTATACTCTGGAGAAACAACTAGAGGCACCAGCCGACATTGCGACGGCAATCAGGAATTTCCTCTTGAGTAATCTGCTGGCGGACAAGGTGCCCGCGGCCACTGTAGACCGGGTAGAAGCACCCTTGAATCTGGTTACCACCAGGCTTACTGAGACCGGCGCCATAGCTCCGGAGCAAGGCGGATTCGGGAATTTTATCATTCCAGTTGTTTTTAGCCTTTTACTTTCACTCTCCATCGTTTTCTCCTCCACCTATCTGCTGCAAGGGCTTGGTGAGGAGAAAGAGAATCGCCTTATAGAGATATTGTTGTCCTCCGTTTCCGCCAGGCAGTTACTCACCGGCAAGGTTTTCGGGATTGGTGCTGCCGGGCTGGCACAGGTAGTCGTCTGGGTAATCTCGGTGCCAATCCTGTTGAGCCTGGCCTCATCCACTTTCGGCGGCTTTATCAGCACAATACAATTGCCAGCTAACTTCCTTGTTCTGGCTGTAGTGTATTTCATCCTGGGCTACTTGTTGTTCGCCGTGCTTTCAGCGGGTATCGGCGCCATCAGCTCCAATACCCGGGAAGGACAACAACTGATCGCGATTTTTACACTTTCCTTATTTATACCTCTCTGGTTCATGTCTTTACTTATGTTGTTTCCGAACAACCCAATTTGGGTAGTTCTTACCATTTTACCTATCACAGCTCCTGTGGAAGTGATGATAAGGCTCGGCGTGAGTGATATACCTGCCTGGCAACTGGCTGCCAGTATAGCGGTGCTGGTGCTCTCCATCATTGGAATTTTGTTATTAACCATCAAGGTTTTCAGGACTTACTTGCTGATGTATGGAAAAAGACCAAAGCTCGGGGAGATTATCCGAAGCCTCAGGAGTGGATAGGCTATGGTATTCGCCTATACGCACGAAATCGGACATGCCTATGTTCGCGCAATGGTGACTAGTCAAAGTGAAGGGAGAGCCATATTAGGCTCTCCCTTCAATATGCCCCTTTTGGCTTCCTAGATCAGTACCTAGGAGCTATGTACCTATTTCAAATGTCAGAACCGCTCTTAGCGGGCTGGTTCTCAGGCTCCCAGCAGGGAGTCAGGTCATAAGCAAGCGCCCTCTTTCGGGTCTTACTGCGAGGTATGCCGAACCGCTCTAGTTCCCTCTCTACCTCGGGGGTGCGCCCCTCCCAAAGGTGACTCCTGAATGGCTCGGGTATGCTATTTACATCTAACTGATGGGCTACCACCCCGCGCCGTATGCTAACCGACTCAAACCAAGGATGAATGACCCTACCATCTACAGCGGCGTTGACTACCGCAACCTTCCCCGAATTGAAAGCACGATACAAAGCGGGACGAATCTCATCTGGCTTGGTCACGTATTCGCTATGGCAACCTATAGCCTCGTACATCTTGTCGTAGCGAAGGTCAGGCAACATTTCCCAGGAATCCACCTGCTCTTGGAACCAAGCGCTTACTCCTCCGTGGAAGTTACCGGTGTTGCAAACCAGGTAGACTATGGGCAGATTGTATCTTAGCGCCGTTTCCAGGTCACCACCTTGCATACCTATACTGGCATCGCTGGTGAGAACGAATACCTCCTTACCTGGCCTTGCCAACTGAGCACCAATTCCCATCCCTATCCCGTGTCCAATGCTGCCCGCATCACCAGAATCTAATATCTGTCCATCAAACTTGGCCTTGATTTTGTCAGTAAGGAAGGTACTGCCGAGGAAAGAATCAAAAACGATGGTGGCATCGGCATCGAGAAAGCCAGCTACTTCACGAGCGAGAACCCAAGGATGTATGGGCACACTATTCGCATAATCCGCCTCATCTTGCCTCAGTCCGTCCTCGAATTCTTGACGACAAATGTCCAGGTGTTCTAGCCAGGCCGACCCGTTTGGCGCCTGCTTCGCCGCATAGCGAGCATGATCTACCATCTGCCTTAATACCTGCTTGGGATTGCCAGTGATGAACTCTTCGGTAGGTAAGGGAGCCCAAGCATCGATAGCTGACTCGTCCACTACAATTCGCTTCGCCTCTGAAGGCCATGCAGGAGCTCTGCCCTGCCGCTCGAGGGACCCCAGCTTGAGCCCGATTATCAAAATGACATCAGCATCAGCCCAAAAGTCCCCTCTGTATCCCCCACCAATGGCAAGAGGGTGGTCCTCAGGCATAGCTCCTCTGGCTCCCCTCCTCATATTGACGGGGATACCGAGCAATTCCGCAAGCTCCCGGAGCTCGGCACCGGCATCCGCCCAATAGACTCCCTCTCCAGCTACTATTACGGGCCTCTCAGCATTGAGAAGTAAATCGAACGCCCTCTCTACCGCCGCGGGATCGCCTTGAGTTGGTGACGGCCGTGCCGTTGCTTCCTGGGGCACATTCCCTATCAACCTATTCCGATCCAAGCGTCCCAAAGCTTTCATAGTCAATCCCATCACTATCGGGCCGGGCGGATACGCCATGCAATCTCTTAAAGCACGGCGTAGATACGAGGGAACCGAACGCGTATCGTCAATGTCCACGCTCCACTTCGTCACCGTGTTGCATATGCTACTGGGGTATGCCTCCTGGAAAGCACCCCGATGACTTTGCTCCCACTCATGCATTCCGAAAAGACCGATAACAGGAGCTCGGGCCAGCCAGGCTTGATTTATGCCGGTTAAGGAATCCATTACTCCTATGCTGCCATTGCCGAAGCAGATACCAGGGGAGCGAGTACACCTGGCATAGGCGTCAGCGGCATAAGCTGCCCCTTGCTGTTGACGCGTATGAATGCTTCTTATACCATGGTCATGAAATCCAGTCTCGAGGCCCCATACATAAGTTCCAGGGATGCCAAAAACATACTTTACCCCATGGTCCTTAAGTATCTCCCCGACTACTTGCCCACCATGAGTCCGATATTTGTACTCATGCAGCCTGATTTGCTCTCCTCCTTCTTCTCCCATTTCTACCTCCTTAAATCTATTTTTATTCTAGGCCGACAAGCCGCCCAGTTTCGCCATTTTAGGGCAACCAATATGATAGAAGAATCTGGTTCGCAAAGTCAAGGTTTTCCCCACTTAGCCCCTTAAATAAGCATCAATGTCGGCGGCGGCCCGTTTGCCCCCACCCATAGCACTGATAACTGTGGCTGCTCCGGTGGCCATGTCACCGCCACACCAGATTCTGTCTCTGCTGGTTCTGCCCGTAGCTTCGTCAGTTTCTATCGTGCCCCACCTGGTGAGTTCAAGTCCTTTGGTTGTTGAGGGGATGATTGGGTTAGGTCTGGTGCCCAGAGCGGGGATTGCTATGTCGACCTCCATGATAAACTCACTCCCCGGCTTTGGAATTGGTCTCCTCCGGCCGCTTTCATCAGGCTCACCAAGCTCCATTTCGTACAGTTCCACTGCTTTGACTCTGCCTTGCTCATCGCCGATGAACCTGCTGGGATTGGTCAGAAGCTTGAAAATGACTCCCTCTTCCTCAGCATTCTCTCTCTCCTCCAGCCTGGCGGGCATCTCCACCATGGAACGCCGGTAAATGATGTATACTTCCTCGGCTCCAAGCCTCAGGGCACATCTGGAGGCGTCCATAGCCACATTTCCTCCACCGAAGACTGCTACCCTTTTTCCTACCTTAATTGGGGTATCATATTCAGGGAAGAGATAAGCCTTCATCAGATTTGTTCGAGTGAGGAATTCATTGGCGGAATACACTCCACTCAGATTTTCGCCTGGGATATTCAAGAACATTGGCGCCCCGGCACCAGGGGCTAAGAAAGCAGCATCATAGCCATTTTGCAGAAGTTCATCCACGTTAGCTATTCTACCTATTACCCGATCAAGCTCAATTTCCACACCCAGTGACTTTACATAATCAATCTCACCTTGAACAATAGCTTTGGGCATTCTGAATTCGGGAATTCCATACATCAGCACGCCGCCGGGTACATGAAGTGCTTCAAGAATGGTGACTTCATACCCTAACTTAGCCAGGTCGGCAGCACAGGTTAAACCTGCCGGTCCTGACCCGATTACAGCTACCTTCTTCCCATTGGGTATTGGCCTCTCCTTTTGCTTTTCAGTAATTTCAGGGTGAACTCGCTCCCAGTCAGCTACATAGCGTTCCAACCGGCCAATAGCGATAGGAGCGCCCTTTTTGGCTATATTGCAGGTCATCTCGCATTGCGTTTCCTGGGGGCAGACCCTTCCACAAATGCCAGGCAGACTGTTTTTGCTCTTGAGTATCCTTACTGCCTCGGGCATGTCCCCTTCACGTACGGCAACTATGAATTCAGGGATATCCACGTTGACGGGGCAGCCGTCCTTACAGCCAGGCTTCTTACATTCAATGCAGCGGCTGGCCTCTTCCATAGCTTGCTCTTCAATATAGCCCAGGGCCACTTCATTGAAATTCCTGCTTCTTACTGAAGGCTCTTGCTTTGGTATAGGTACCCGATTCAGGTTTATTTTCTTCTTTTCAGGCATAGTCTATCTCCTATAACCTCGCTTCCCAAAGCTTTAGTGATTCCTGTTCTTCATCGAGGTAGGTGCGCTGGCGGTTCATGAGCAAGTCCCAATCAACCTCATGTCCATCGAAGTCCGGCCCATCAACGCAAGCAAACTTGGTTTCGCCACCTATTTCCACGCGGCAGCAGCCACACATCCCCGTGCCGTCAACCATTATGGGATTAAGGCTGACGATGGTTTTGACACCAAAAGGCTTGCTAGTGAGGGAGGAGAACTTCATCATCACAGTCGGTCCAATGGCAATAACCCTGTCAACTTTGGTCTCCTGCAAAAGCTCCTTTAACGGTTCAGTCACCAAGCCTTTGCGCTTATATGAGCCATCGTCGGTGGTTACAATAAGCTCGTCGCTCACGCTGCCCAAGCGCTCTTCCCAGAAGACAAGGTCTTTGGTGCGAGACCCCATAATCGAGACGACTTTGTTTCCCGCCTGTTTCAGCGCCCGAGCAATGGGTACTATGGTGGCAATGGCGAATCCTCCAGCAACGCAAACCACAGTGCCGAATTCTTCAATCTCTGTGGGGCGACCTAGTGGCCCAACAAAGTTGAGGATGCTGTCGCCAGCATTAAGACAGGCCAACTTCCTGGTGGTAGTGCCCACCTCCATGAAGACAATTGTCACAGTTCCCTCTTCCTTATCCCAATCGGCGATAGTCAGCGGAATACGTTCCCCTTTCTCATCATCTCTGACAATGACGAATTGCCCCGGCTGAGCCTTGCCGGCTACTGCCGGCGCTTCTACCCTGAACAGATGAATGGTTGGGGTCAGATCTTCCTTGGCTAGAATTTTGTACATGCGACCTCCATCAAGCAATTCACAAAAACCGAACAATTCTAGCATTTCGGATTGAACGTGCCAACCCTGTATTGTTACACTAGCTCAGAAAGTGCCTGAATTACCCGAAGTTGAGACGATCAAGAATGAGCTCTTGCCCTGGGTAGTGGGGCAAAGTTTCACTCAAGCTACGATTCTCGACGCCAAATTGCTGCCTGATAGTTGCGTGGAGGAACTTGAGCACGAGCTAACGGGGCAAATGATAGAAAGCCTCGAGCGTCGAGGGAAGTATCTCGTTTTTCACGTATCAAGTGGCAAATCACTGGTCATGCACCTCAGGATGACTGGGACGCTGCTGCTAAATCCCAAAGAGATTGACGCTCACGCCAGGGCGACGTTTTGCTTCTCTAATGGCATTCGGCTCGTCTTCAGCGACTTGCGCCGATTGGGGGTAATATGGCTGGTGGAAGATGCCGAGGCTGTGGTAGGCAAATTAGGGCCTGAGCCATTAAGCGAAAGCTTCACTCCTGATGATTTGGCGCAGAGATTAAGCCAGCATCGGATTCCCATCAAAGCAGCTCTTATTGACCAGAGCATTATCGCTGGAATTGGCAACATGTACGCTGACGAAGCTCTCTTTGCCGCTCGAATTCACCCTTTGAGAAAAGCAGACGCTTTGTCAGTTGTAGAAGTGCAAAAGTTGTATCACTGTGTTCGGGAAGTTCTGTCGTCAGCTGTCGCCCGTAAAGGTGCCAGCGTTGATACCTATGTTCGTCCTGAGGGACAGTTGGGCAGAGCCCAGTTGGATTTTAGGGTTGCCCATAGACGTGGACAATCTTGCCCCGTCTGTGGCGCTCCCATCAAGCGGATTCTGGTGCGAAACCGAGGCAGCTACTTTTGCCCTAACTGCCAGCTCCTGTGAAGGCATTGTCAATAGCCTCCGCCTGTTATTCCCGCATCCCTTTATGGCATGCATGGACTGTTGCTGCTACCTTTGTTCTCATACGCTGATCCGCCTCCAAATTTGCTTTCAGACGACAGCCAGTATGGACCAACTCAGAGCTGTCCCAAATGCGCCGGCTGGCTACGCCTTACCCCCAGCCTTTCCTTTCCCCTTTTCTTTCTTTTGCTGTTTCTTCGGCTTCTTCACCTTTTTCTCGTTCATAGTAACATCCTCCAAATCAGGTGCCTGGGTTTCATTACATGCCTGGCGTTCTTGAGGTTCCTGGCCGTGTAGTTGCAACTTGTCTCGAATCTCCGGTTCTCGACGCCTTAGATTATCCAGTTCCCTTGAAACTTCCGCAGCCTTAGCCGTTTGCTCCTTTTTTGTGATGAAGCTTATTCTCGTCTTACCCTTTGAGACATCTGTAGGGGGCCTTCGCAAGCTCCTTAGTCTCTTCTCGGCCTTGTCTATCTTGGCTAGCACATCTGCAAGTTCCTGCTCCAGCTCTTCTTTTGTCTGCACGGTCTCCTCCCCCAATTACGCTTATCGAATTGTCTTAGCCAAGTCAACTTAGCAAACTACTCCTCAGGCAAAGGGACAGTCGGCGTGGTTATCAACATTGTAGCATTTACACAGGAATTGGTCTTGGGTCGTTCATCTAAGCTGGCTGCTGCCTCGTTATCGGGAATTGCTGCTATCAGCAATCGAAGTGGCGGGATCGGCAGGCTCCAGTATAAGGAAGCATGTATGGCCTGCTACGACGGTGACCAAAGCGACTAGCCTCTTCACTCCTCTCTTAACTCAATTATGCTTTCAAGCAACCTCACATAGAATACTCTGGGCAGGCATTGACAGCTAGGTGCCGTGGCCATACAATCCGTGCCAACAAGGATAAGCATGGGAGTGGCCGCATTGCGAGTTGAAAATGGGAAATCCAAGACAAAATACAAGGAAAGGAGGTCTAGATGAAGAACACCTGGTGGTTGATTCTGTGCTTAGTACTGATGCTGGCACTAGGTGCTGTTGGTTGCGCCCGGGGAGGTAACGTTTCTGTTGCGCCACAGCAACAGACTGGAATATGGGTTACTGGCCAAGGTGAAGTGATGGCGGTTCCCGATATAGCTGAGTTGCGTCTTGGCGTCGAGGTTCAGGCGGATACTGTGGCTGAGGCTCAAACACAGGCAAGCGATGCAATGGATAAAGTGCAGCAGGCATTGAAAGACAACGGCGTAGCTGAGAAAGACATCCAGACACAGCAATTCAGCATCTATCCCGTGACGAAATGGATTAGCGACAAAGATGAGCAGGAGATTGTTGGCTATCGAGCAACTAATATAGTGGTTGCCAAGATAAAGGAGATTGACAGAGCTGGTGCCATTATTGACGCTGCGGTGGAGGCCGGTGGTGACTTGATTATAATTCAGGACATAAGCTTCGATGTAGACGACAAGACTCCATACTATGAGGAGGCACGGTCCAAGGCGTTGGAGGATGCCGAAAACAAAGCAAAGCAATTGGCTGAGCTAGCTGGCGTTGGACTGGGCAAAGCAACCTTTGTTTCTGAAGGTGGTGGCTATTTGTCGGTGCGGGTGGATTACTCTAACGAACGTGGTGTGCCTATGGGTGCCACCCCTATTAGCCCTGGGGAACTGAAAATAGCGGTCTATGTTCAGGTAATCTATGAGATGGTCTCGCCGTTTGGAAGATTGAGTCTTACCGCTCATATCTCTTAGGCACGACGGTCTGCGCTGAATGCCGGTGAAGCGAGACATTCAGAGCTGAATGTCAACTTGGTGTGAAGGTTTTTGCCTCAGATTATACCTTCACCCACTGGGTTCGTGCCTGACATCTCCTCAACTTCTGGCCCAGCGAAAGACACCATCCCTTCAAATAGGCGGTGGGTGGCTCATTGAGGAGGGCGACTTGTACTATGGGAGAAAGCCCAGAGTTGGCTATGGGGCGGGAAAGGAATGAGAAAGAGGAGGTAAAAGGAGATGAAGCGACGAATAACTAGGGGGGAGCTTGGGATAGGGAGTCCTAGCCTCGGTGTTAAGCAGAAACCAACGAAAGTGGGAGAATTAGAGTGGCAGCGGAGGGATTTGAACCCCCGACCCGGGGCTTATGAGTCCCCTGCTCTACCACCTGAGCTACGCTGCCCTAAGACAATTTAACACCAACTCCTGAGAACAGTCAAACCAGAATCACAGGTCCTCAAACACCTGCGGGGCCATCTCCTTCACTATCCTTCGTATCTCACCAGCGACCGCTCTCATTTCCGGAAGCGCCCGCTTGGATGTCCGCAACTTGATAATATGGCGAATCTCACGGAAGTTCCAGGTACAAATTATCTGCGTCTCACAGGCGTTGGGTAGAACATAGCGGGCTATCTCGGCCCTTATCCCCGCAGCCAGCAGCCTCCGATAAGCCTCCCAAGAAGTGTTCATAAGCTCCTCAAACTGCTGGTGGACGGATTCATCCCGTTCCTTAATCTCAGGCGGCTCAATATATCTTGGTTCGGTCTCCTTAACATATCTCTGGCTTCTCTGGCTGTAGCTTGCCAGCCTGTGCCTTACGAGCTCATGTGTCAGAACACGACTGGCCCGAATATAGAAGGTGGCGCAAGCGTGTTCAATCATTGATTCATGTCCTATCTCTAGCCACGCCTGAATTCGGTCAGGCACCGTCCCTGTCTTATCCTGAGTATCCCAGCACAATCTTCCCGCTTTTTCTATTAGCCTTTCAGCATCAGGGGTAACGGCAAGCAATTGCACTTCCACATCATAGCCATCTATCATCGTTCACCTGGTTCCATTAGCCTAGTGGCGGAATTATACTGCATCGGTGACGACTTAGTAAGGCTCGTCCGTGGCTACGGAGGGAGCAGGAGGAACAAACCTGGCCTCACTACAGGCAATTGCCACAGCGTGAGTTATTCGTTGTGTGGCCTGGCGGGCGATCAAGTGAGCAGCAAAGCATCGACGCAAGTCCCAAACACGTGCTATCCGTTCGTGTCTACCCATTTCCTGAAGACCAGTACGGCATTATGACCACCAAAGCCGAATGAATTGGACAAGGCAATATTGACTTCTTTCTCTCTCGCTGCATTGGGAACGTAATCCAGATCACATTCTGGATCGCTATCCTCAAGATTAATTGTTGGTGGAATGATTGAGTTTTTGATAGTCAGGATGGTGGAGATTGCCTCTACTGCTCCAGCAGCTCCCAACAGGTGGCCAATCATTGATTTGTTCGAGCTTATTGGTATTTCGCAGGCATGTCCTCCCAAAGCTAGTTTTAGGGCTTTCGTTTCTGTTATGTCATTCCACTTGGTACTGGTTCCGTGTGCATTAACATAGTCTATGTCCCATTTGTGAATTATGCCATTGCCGGAAGCAAAGCTTGTTCTGCAGGCATCTTCGATGGCCAGCTCAATGCATTTGCTTTGAGTCATGACACTCGGCTCAGTTATATGATGGGCATCTGAGTTGTGAGCATAGCCAATGATTTCAGCATATATTCTTGCTCCCCTCTCTTTTGCCTGACTTAACTCCTCCAAAACAACTATTCCTGCTCCCTCACCAAGAACAAATCCGTTGCGGTTTCTATCAAATGGTCTTGATGCTTTTTCCGGAGGGTCGTTACTTGCCGACAAAGCTCCCATAGCAGAAAGGGCGGCAACACAGCTCGGGACTATTGATGCTTCTGTTCCACCGCCAATTACCACATCTGCCTTATTAGATTTTATTAGGTCAAAAGCGTCGCCAATAGCATTGGCACCAGCGGCACAAGCGGTCACCACACATTTGTTTGGTCCTTTTGCTCCTAGCATGATCGAGATTTCTCCTGGCACCATATTTGCCAGGAAGGAAGTTATGAAATAAGGAGAGGTCTTGGCTGGCCCTCTCCTCAGCAGATTATCGCGGTGTCGATCGTAACTGCTTATTCCACCTATGCTGGTGCCAACGATGACCCCTACCTTGTCTGCATTATTATCGTCAACAATCAAACCGCTATCTTCAACTGCTTGCTTGGTTGCATGTAGAGCATAATGGATACATGGATCAGTCCTCCTGGCAAGCTCATAATCCAGGTGGTCATAAGGGTTAAAGTCCTTGATTTCGGCAGCAATCTTTGTTCTGTAGTCAGAAGTATCAAACCTGGTTATTTCACTCACTCCTGATTTTCCTTGGCACAACTCACGCCAGAACTCCCCCACTGAGTTTCCTATTGGAGTAATCGCTCCAATTCCAGTGATAACCACTCTCCTAATCATTGTTCCCGCATACCTAACCTTTTCTTGACATAGCTAACTGCTTCTTGAATCGTGTCAACCTTTTCAAAGTCTCCATCTTCAGGGGGTATCTCAATCGCAAACTCATCTTCACAAGCAAGTGTTAAATCTACTAACCCGAGGCTATCGAATTCGAGGTCTTTTCTCAGAGATGTGTTTGGAGCCACCTCTCCAACTTTCTCAATTCCTTTTTGCCTCACTATCAATTTTCTGAGTCTTTCGAATATGTCTTCGCCTGTTGTCCCTTCAATCATGAAACCTCCTTCAATTGTAGTCGAAGCAGGGTGTCCCCAATAGAATACCGGCTAAAGCGATTGAGTTGCTGTTTTTCCTCGTGGCTGTCTATGTCCGTTTGCCCGATTATTTTCGTGGTGTTGCCTGACAGACTCCTGCACTGTGTCGGGTAGGCGAGTGAACTGGCCGGCCGGTAATTATTGTACTCCTGCGTCCATACTTCCACAATGGCCTGTCCTTCCCGAGCATTGTGTAACATCTCGCGTTTCGGAGACTCAGCACGAACTGAGACGACTTATCGGTCGCAGTAATGAAGACAATGAATGACAAAAAACCATTGCAAGGCTGTATGGGTTGCATACGCCTGAGCGCATCCCGACCCAGCTTGATTGGATGGGGGGCTACGATTGAGGCTAAGGGACCCGAAACTGTGTACGGTGCTTTCTGGGTCAAATCAAAGCCTGAGTGGCTTTCTCCCTGATCTTGCTCATGGCTCCTATGGTCAGCTTAACAGTTATTCCAACGATGACTCCAGTCAGTATGCCCGTGAAAACCTTTTCAGCTTTTTCATCCAAACAGCTCCCCGAACAAGCCGTCAAGCTGTCTCTCAGACCAGGCTGGATTGGCAGCAAAGAGCCTGAAATGTTCGGGACATGCCTCGGCCAACACCTTCTTCACCTCTTTGCGTATCTCCCCCTCAAATAGTACGGCGATCTTAGGCGGTTTCTCTCCCGTGGAAAACTCCTCGAGCCAGAGAGGATACACATCCTCTCCCTTCTCTATGATGTGGCAGAGGTCCTCAACGCTTACCCTGGAGCAAAAGTTCTCCAGATGCGGCCTTATCTGCCCTTCGATCACAAGCGCGATTATAGCACGGAACCTATTGGCTGATTCTTGCGTCAACAGATATCGACTCGACAGTAGTGGAGGTGAGAACACACGATACTGAGCTTCAGCCAGACTTTACGGTTTGTTGGCTTTTGGTGGTCGCCAAGTCCGCCAGTTCTCGGCTAGTCGTTCCTGCTCTTCAACAGACTTGGGAAGCCCCCAGCAGGGGAAGTCTGTATGGCCCATCTTGCGCTCTTCCTCCAGGTTGTCTCGAATCTGCTCTACAACGGCATCAGCACTTTCCAAGAACACCTCGAACTTACCTCTGTCTTGGCGGTAGCGCAGGAACACATAGAAGGCATTCGGGCCTATCAGGCATCTGTCTGGCTTTGACGTAGGCCACCACTGCCTCTTCTCTTCCTGAAAAGTCTTGACCTCGCGACTGGTCTTAACCTGCAACACGGCTTGACTACTGCCGTCCGGCTCGGCAACAAGAACATCAATTCCAGGAGTGTTGCGAATTGTCGGCATGGCTACTAAACCGCGGCGGCTCAGCTCCGACACCACATAGTGAACCCCCGCGATGCCCGTAAGCGCATTCGAGACCCTGCTATTCGCAGTATTAGCCATGTACGCCTCCTTCCTCAGTATCAGACGAGGCACGGTTACGCAACATGTTACCTTTGCCCCCTCACCTAGCTGAGCTACTCATCAGGCAAGGGTGGAGTTTTCATGGTGATGGTGACATTTGATGAATCACAATCATCTCTTTCACTTACACTGCTAGCTACCTCGTTGCGGGAAACGCTGGTATCGCGGAACAACATCACGCTGTCGCCTAGCCCGATTCTTGATTCGGGCTGCCGACATGATTATGACAATGATATGAGGATGGTTGGAAGGAATGGTGTGTTGGCTAACGTCCTTTGTAGCCTAGTTATACTCCTGACCAACATCTGGTCATCACTTACCTAAGCCTTCCCTATTCGGAATACCTTTGTGCCACAAACAGGACAAACACCTTGCACTGCCGGTCTGTTGTTCTTGAGTGTAATCTGCTTAGGATTCTTTATCTCGACCTTCTTCCTGCACTTCATACAATAAGCTGTTGCCACAGTATCATCCCTCCTAGCGCCCAGTTTTCTGTATTGTGGCCGCACGAGCGAGGCGATGTCAATAGGCCTTAGTCAGCGGCAAGCGGTCTTTCACACCGGAAGATCAGTTGTAGGCCCTATGCTTATCCTGTTGGCCAAGGCTTTGAGCACTTCATTGAAACTGTGCGATCCCCTCTCGCCATTGGATCACCGCGTCACCCATTAATCCTGAACGACGCCATATTTTCCTTTGACGCTCACGGCCAAAGCTGATAAGCTAAAGGGCTCAAAGGCAGGAGATGACAAGATGCCTGTAGATATGGACAAGATCGTTTCCCTATGTAAGCGAAGAGGGTTCGTCTTCCAAAGTAGCGAGATATACGGAGGACTGGGTAGCTGCTGGGATTATGGTCCGATGGGGGTGGAGCTTAAGCGCAATGTTAAGGATGCCTGGTGGAAAGCTATAGTCCAGGAGAGGAACGATGTAGTGGGCATAGATACCAGCATTATGATGCATCCTCGAGTCTGGGAAGCCAGTGGTCACGTTGATAGTTTCACCGATCCTCTGGTGGAATGTAAAGCCTGTCACTTCAGATGGCGGGCTACCGAGGTAAGCGACCAGAGATGCCCCAAATGCGGTGGCGAGTTGACTGAGCCCCGCATGTTCAATCTGATGTTCAAGACTCTTATGGGTCCGGTGGAGGAGGAGGCAAGCACCATCTACCTTCGCCCTGAAACTGCCCAGGGCATCTTCGTCAATTTTGAGAACGTGGTCAGCACTTCCAGGAAGAAGCTGCCGTTGGGCATTGCTCAGATAGGCAAGTCATTCCGTAATGAGATCACGCCGGGCAACTTTGTCTTTAGAACCAGGGAATTTGAGCATATGGAGTTGGAATACTTCGTTAAGCAGGGGACCGATGAGCAGTGGCTTGATTACTGGGTGAAGGAACGCTTTGACTGGTACATCGAACTGGGCATAAAGAAGGAGAACTTGCGTCTTCGCCAGCACGGCAGAAACGAGCTAGCTCACTATGCCAAGGACTGCTATGATGTTGAGTATCTATTTCCTATGGGCTGGTCGGAACTGGAGGGCATAGCCAACAGAGGGGATTATGACCTAAGTCAGCACGCTAAACATAGTGGCAGAGATCTCAGCTACTATGATGCGGAAAGCGGCGAGAGGTATGTTCCCTATGTCATTGAGCCTTCGGCCGGCGTTGACCGCTCCTTCCTGGCTTTCCTCATAGATGCCTATGATGAAGAGGAGATTGGTGGGGAAACGAGAACAGTTCTGCATTTGCACCCTTCCTTGGCTCCTGTGACAGTGGCAGTTTTGCCTCTGAGCAGGAACGAACGGTTAACTCCTCTGGCTAAAGAAGTTCACAAGCAGCTCTGCCAGAGCTTCATGACCTATTATGATGATTCCCAAAGCATAGGTCGGAGGTACAGACGCCAGGATGAAACTGGCACTCCCTTTTGCGTGACTATAGATTTCCAGTCTCTGGAGGATAATCAAGTCACCATTCGAGAAAGGGACAGCCTGGCGCAGATTCGGGTGCCCATAGAGGGGCTGGCGGAAATCCTACAAGCTAAGCTGGGAGGTGAGGCTTTTGACACGTCTCCTCTGTGGGCCACAAGGCAGCCGTGAGAATCCTCCACTTTGCTGACCTCCATTTGGGAGTAGAAAGCTATAGTTGTTTTGATCCACAAACAGGCCTATCCACCCGCTTCAGCGACATCCTGAAGGCGTTGGACCAGGTTGTTGACCATGCCATAAGGGAAAAAGTGGATCTGGTCCTTTTCTGTGGGGATGCCTACAAAAGCCGCAACCCGTCTCAGACGCAGCAACGAGAGTTCGCCAGGCGACTGAAGAGAATATCACAGGAGGACATCCCCGTGTTTCTTGTGGTAGGCAATCATGATTTGCCCAATGCAGTAGGACGAGCCACTACAGTGGAGATATACGATACACTGCGAGTGGATAACGTTTATGTAGGTAATCGCCCTGATATTTATCGTATAGCTACCAAGACCGGGGAGATTCAAGTGGTGGCTTTGCCCTGGCCGAGGAGAAGCGCCTTGCTGAGCAGGGAGGAACATAAGAACCTTACCATAGAGGAGATCAATGACAGGTTACAACAAATCATGACACGAAGATTGATTGATCTGAGCGCCCAACTTGACCCGTCATTGCCCTCTGTTCTGGCTGCCCATGTGTCCGTATCGACGGCGAAACAGGGTTCGGAGAAGGTTATGACAATTGGCAGAGACCCCGTTCTGCTTCCTAGCAGTGTGGCTCTTCCCTCTTTTGATTATGTCGCCTTGGGACATATTCATAGGCACCAGAAATTGCGGGAACAGCCGCTTGTGGTCTATTCCGGCAGCCTGGAACGTCTTGACTTCGGCGATGAAGGAGAAAAGAAGGGGTTTTGCCTTGTTGATATCCCTCCCAAGGGTGCTAATGCAGGAACACAGTATGAATTTCATGAGGTTCCCGCTCGACGGTTTACAACTATCAAGGTTAGCCTCGATGCGCCTGATAATGATCCTACGTTCGCTGTGCTCCAGACTATCGATCAGAAGAAATCTGAAATCAAGGATGCCATAGTCAGATTGCAGATTTCCTTGCCTCAATGCCTGGAACATTCGCTTAGGGAAAATGAAATAGACCAGGCGCTCAAAGAGGCGCACTATGTCATTCTTGCCAAAGATGTTCGGAGCGAGGCGCGCCCCAGACTGGGGAATTGGGCTGCCGAGGGATTGACTCCTCTTGAAGCGCTGAGAGCATACCTGGAGACAAAGGGGGTACCTCTCCAGCGGCAGGAAACTCTGCTCAACTACGCAGAGAAACTGATGCGGCGGGAAGCTGAGTCATAGTCCCTTCTTCAATTCCTGTATCAACCTTATGAATAAATCTGGGGATACAGCTTCACCGCTCTGACCTATTAGCTTCCTCTGTTATCCAACCTGTATCTGAAGCTGGACGTGTGCCGCCTACAGCTCCTCTGAGGACCTTGGCCAGTTCACCAACCAGTTCGAGGCTCCCAAGGGAATTCAAGCCCCAGCCTCCAGCTACCGCGATATTGGCTTCTTCCAGCGACCTCTCCTCAAGCTCCTCTTGTCCACAAAGAGCCGAAGAATAGCCATTACGAGGTGCCCCCTAACCCAGAGTCCCTGCAATTACGACTGCCACACCATACTAGCGCAGAAGGTTTCTGGCAATAATGACTCTCATTATTTCTGATGTCCCCTCGTATATCTGGGTTATCTTGGCATCACGGAAATAGCGTTGAATAGGCATATCCATCATGTAGCCATAGCCACCATGCATCTGTAGCCCCTCTGTTGCTGCTGCCATAGCTACCTCGCTGGAAAACGCCTTCGCCATAGCTGCTTCTGTACTGAAGGGAAGCCCTTTATCTTCGAGATCGGCAGCTCGATAAGTTAACAACCGTGCTGCATCAATTCCCATCGCTATGTCGGCTAACTTGAACTGAGTAACTTGGAAATCGGCGATTGGCTGCCCAAATTGCCTGCGTTCCTTAGTATAAGCAATGGATGCCTCCAAAGCAGCTCTGGCAATACCTATGGCTAGAGCAGCAATGCCGATCCTGCCGGAATCAAGCACTGACAGAGCTACCCTGAACCCCTTCCCTTCCTCACCAAGGAGGTTTTCGGCTGGTATTCGGCAGTCCTCAAGTATTAACTCAGCATTGTGCGCCGCGCGTATTCCTAACTTCTTAAAGATTCTGCCAGCAGAGAATCCCGGTGTATCTTTCTCAATGATAAAGGCGCTTAGACCTCTGTGGCCTAAGGATTTATCTTTGGTGGCAAAAACTACTAAGGTGTCAGCGACATCTCCATTGGAGCAAAAGATCTTGGTCCCATTAAGAACATAAGAGTTTCCATCTTTTACTGCAGTGGTTTCAACTAATGATGGGTCACTCCCAGCAGCCGCCTCAGTTAGTGAATAGGCACCTATTTTTTCGCCTCTGGCAAGGGGAGTCAAATACTTCTTCTTTTGTTCATGGCTGCCATACAGCTTTATGGCATGACCGCCTATACCCATGCTTGTATCCAAGACAGTAGCGGTGGAAGCGCAAGCACAGGCAACTTCTTCCATAGCTATACACCAATGGATACGTGTACCACCACTGCCCCCATATTCCTCAGGAACAGTCAGCCCTGTCACTCCGAGCTTCCCCAAGTTCTTTAGGCTTTCAAAAGGAAAGTCCTCACTTTCATCCAGGCTCTGTGCTATTGGCTGCAGTTCCCTTTTAGCAAAATCTCGAATTGTAGTCTGGAATATTTTCTGCTCTTCGCTTAAGGTAAAATCCATTTCTCATGACCTCCTCATCTTAAATTTCTTCCAGTTAAGATTAACCTACCCTTGACCTCAAGTAGTTGTTTGCCTATTCCTTCGCCTCACATAGCTTTAGTCCTCCAGCTCAGGCACAGCTCGTTCCCCTGAGCATCTCCTGCCTTCTAGTCAAACTGAACTCCACATCACCTCCTGTGCGAGATTTCCAATAAGGGTAACGCCACTGTGAGTCTCTTTTCAACCCCTTTTCACTAAATTCCCCAAAACCTGCTAAATTAATCTAAACTCCGCCACGTCCACCAGTCCCAAATCAGTCAGCCTCAACTCAGGAATAACTGGCAGCGCAAGGAAGGAGAGTATTGAGAAGGGTGCTGGAGGCAAATCGCCCAAGCTAGTGGCGGTCTCCTCCAATTTCTGAAACTGAGACACAACTTCCTCCAGGGGCTCAAGAGAAAGCAGACCTGCGACTGGCAGTGGTAAAGAGGCGAGAATTTCGCGGCTGGCACAAACAACAAGCCCACCTTGCAAATTCTCTATTTCCTCAATCGCTCTAAGTATGTCAAAATCATCGACGCCTACAGCTATTATGTTATGGGAATCATGAGCTACCGAAGAGGCTAACGCGCCTCGCTTTAAGCCGAAGCCCTTGACCAGCCCCAAACCGACATTACCACTGGCTTTGTGCCTTTCCACTACCGCGAGCTTCAAAATGTCCCTTTCGGGGGCAGATATGATTGCGCCCTCTTCAACATTCACCCTCTCCATCCTCTTCTTAGTAACTATCTGTCCCGGGACGATTTCGATAACTGGATGAGTGTCATCGGTGGCGAAGAGCCTTAGCGATTGCAGGTTGAGTCGCTTCACGCGCACTGTATCTGTCAGCTCGCCAGGAGTGGCTGGCACCGGGAATAAAGGCTTGCCTCGCCCTGCCACTACTTTGCCTCGGTAAAACACAGTATCTATCTCTAGCTTGGGGAGATTGGTGATGGTGATGAGATCGGCTAGATAGCCTGGGGCGATGGCTCCTCTGTCATGAAGCCTGAAATACTCGGCAGTGTTGATTGTTGCCATCTGCAAAGCTCGGATTGGCTCCAGTCCCCTGCTGATAGCTTTTCTTACCACAGCATCCACATCCCCGTCGTGAAGGAGGTCGGAGCAGCTGCGGTCGTCGACCACAAAGAAACACCTTTTGTAGGTATTATCAGTGACTAAAGGTAAGAGAGTATCAAGGTTCTTCTCCGAAGAGCCCTCTCGAATCATCAGGTACATTCCCCGCTCCAGCTTTTCCTTCCCCTCTTCTAATGTAGTGGATTCATGCTCAGAGAGAATTCCGGCCGCCATATAGGCGTTAAGCTCTTTGCCACTGAGTCCGGGGGCGTGCCCATCGATAACCCTGCCTCTCGCGGCAGTAAGCTTGTCCAAAACCTCCCTATCGCAATTGATAACGCCGGGGAAGTTCATCACCTCTCCCAGGCCAATAACGTCTGGATAGTCCAGAATCTCTTTAATCTCCTCAGCACCGATTTTGGCCCCTGACGTTTCCAGGGTAGTTGCTGGCACACAAGAAGGGGCCATGCATAATATATCCAACGGTGATTTCTGTGCCCAGCTTGCGATAAATCTTATGCCTGCAAGCCCGCATACATTGGCGATTTCGTGCAGGTCGGTGACAACAGTCAGAACTCCCCTGGGTACCACGGCACATGCATACTGGGTGGGGTGAAGCATAGAGCTTTCTATATGGGTATGACCATCAATCAGCGCTGGAGCTAAGTAATCACCATGCAAATCGATAATCTGCTTCGCCTGCCCGTAATCGCCTATGCCAGCAATCCTGCCATCATGAATAGCGACGTTGCCCTGTTCCACTTTCCCGACAAAGGTGTTGATAATGCGGGCGTTTTTCAGGACTAAATCGGGTGGCATTTGACCCCTAGCCACGGAAATAAGCTCAGCCAAATTCATTTCTCGCTCTCCAGCACGCAAATTTCAGGCAAATGGCGGAACCTCTCGTTGAGATCAAGTCCATAACCAACGACAAATCCATCAGGTATGGTGAGGCCAAGGTAATCAATTGGTACCGGGACCTGACAGCGGGATGGCTTGTGGGTTAAGGCACAAAGTCTTAAAGTAGCAGGCTTCTTCTTCCTTAAGTAATCAAGTAAGAAAGAGACAGTGATGCCGGTGTCCACAATGTCCTCGATCACCAGAACATCTCTACCTCTTATGGGTGTCTTGAGCCCCTGGACTATTCTAACCTTTCCCGAGCTCTCGTCACCAGAACCATAACTGGAGACCTTGATAAAATCGATCTCCAGGGGCAAATCGAGGTGACGGATGAGGTCGGCCATAAAAACAAAAGAGCCTTTAAGGATACCAATGAGCAAAGGCTCCTTCCCCCGATAATCCCTGTTGATTTCGAAAGCTAGCCTTTCAACGGTTTTGGTGATCTCCTCACGGTCAACAAGAACCTTAAGCTTCGATTGAGGCGGCATGCTTCTCTTGTTCTCTGTGCCTCTGCAATAATGCGTTGGGCTCCAACAGAGGCGGTCTCCTCGTAGCTCTGTATTATAATACTTCATGGGCATGATATACTACAGTTGCATGAAGAAAGGTCTGCTTTCGATATCCGACCTTAGCGGCAAGGAGATCGAAAGTGTTATCGAGCAAGCAGTGGTTATGAAGCGGGGGGACAGGGCAGGCCTTCTTTCAGGAAAAGTCTTAGCTCTTCTCTTTGAGAAGCCTTCCTTGCGAACGAGGGTCAGCTTTGAGGTGGCTATGCATCAGTTGGGTGGGCATGTTGTCTATCTATCTCAGGAGGAAGTGGGCTTAGGCAAGCGGGAGTCGGTTTCTGATGTGGCTCGAGTGCTCAGTCGCTATGTCGATTGTATCGCTGCCCGCACTTTCTCGTATGAGACCCTAGATATTCTGGCTCAATGGTCATCGGTGCCTGTGATTAACGCGCTCTCGAATCTGGAACATCCGTGCCAAGCACTTTCCGACCTGCTTACCATATATGAAAAGAAGGGCGAGCTTGCTGGCTTGACTTTGGCATTCATCGGGGATGGCAATAATGTGGCTAATAGTCTGCTCTTGGCTGCATCGCTTACCGGCATGAATTTCTCTTTTGCCTCCCCGTTGGGCTATGGAATTAGCGATGAGATGTCAAATCGGGGTAGGGAGTTTGCTGCACTTAGTGGCAGCAGAATTTGGCTCACCAATGACCCCTTTGAAGCGGTCGCAGAAGCGGATATCGTGTATACTGACGTGTGGACTAGTATGGGTCAGGAAAGCGAAGGAGAGAAGCGGCGTATTGCCTTTTCTGGTTACCAGGTGAATGATAGGCTATTATCCTTAGCGAAGGAAGATGCCTTGTTTATGCATCCTTTGCCCGCTCATCGCGGTGAAGAGATTGCTGGTGGCCTCCTGGAGAACTCTCACTCGGTGGTCTTTGACCAGGCAGAAAACAGGCTCCATCTCCAGAAGGTGTTGCTGACCAAGCTCCTTTTGCCGGCTGACTCAGGGGACAAATGACAAAACCTATTGTAGCTATTGTGGGCAGAACCAATGTTGGCAAGTCTACACTGCTTAACCGGTTGGTGGGCAGGCGTCTGGCCATCGTTGGCGATTTGCCAGGCATCACCCGAGATCGCGTTCTTGCTTCCGCTTCGTGGGGAGGGCAGGAGCTAACTCTGATTGATACCGGGGGCTGGCAAGCAAAGCCGAGCACGGTTTTGGAGCAAAAGGTCAAGGAGCAGGTGGAGGCAGCTATTTGTCACGCGGATAGCATTATTTTCCTGGTAGATGCTTGCGATGGGGCTATTGCTGCTGATGAAGAGATAGCTGACATACTGCGTGGTGGCGGTAAGCCTGTAATCCTAACGGCAAATAAGGTAGACTCCGTTAAGCAGAGCGATCGAGTGACTGACTTCTATCGCTTGGGCATTGGTACACCCATAGCCATTAGCGCTCATCATAATCGGGGGATAGACGAGTTGATGGGGGCAGTGTTGGCTTCTCTCCCTCCATCGGGTGTTGCTGCTGAAGAGTCGGGGAAATTCAAACTAGCCATTGTGGGGCGACCCAATGTAGGCAAGTCGACGTTGATGAACGTCCTCTTAGGCGAGGAAAGGGCTATCGTTGATGAGTCTCCGGGGACAACTCGTGACGCTCTTGATGCTATAGTGCATTGGGATAATAATGAGGCTGTGCTTGTTGATACGGCGGGCATTAAGCGACGGGGGAGGGTTGATGCCGGCGTTGACTATTACGGTTTGCTTCGTGCCCTTCAAGCTATCAACCGATGTGACGTAGCGTTATTGCTAATCGATGCCAGCGAGTTCGTTATTGCTCAAGACATGCACATCGGGGGTTATATTATCGAGGCTGGCAAAGGCATGGCTCTGTTAGTGAATAAATGGGATCTTGTTCCTCAGGAGCAGAGAGTAGAGTTCAAGCGGTATTTCGAGCGGCGGCTCAAGTTCCTATCTCATGTGCCTATGGTATACATTTCTGCCAAGTTGGGGTTGGGTGTAGCAAGAATCTTGCCGCAAGCCTGGCAAGTATGGCAGGAGAGCCAGAAGAGGGTGGCAAATTCAGCTGTGAAAGAGGTTGTTGACCAGGCAGTAGCCAACCATCCTCCCCCACGGAGTGGCTCTAAGCAGCTACGTATCACCCGAGCTTATCAAGACGGAATTAGCCCCGCAACTTTTGTGGTACAAGTCAATGACCCCGAGCTGGTTCATTTCTCATATAAACGTTATCTGGAAAACGAGCTGCGGCGGAACTTCGGCTTTCGTGGTACGCCCCTCCGGCTGATTTTCACGAGGCCCGCTCGGAAGAGCAATAAGAGGAGGGAGGTGGTGAAAACATGATTGTTGAACTTGTTGCTGTGGTGATTGTTGCTTACCTTATTGGTTCCATTCCTTTTGGCCTCATCATAGGTCGGTTGAAGGGTAAAGTCGATATCAGCAAGCATGGAAGCGGCAAGACTGGGGCCACCAACGTGATGCGAACGGTAGGAACTAAGGCTGGGGTTGTGACCATTGCTCTTGATTTGAGCAAGGCTCTAGCTGCGGTCATGCTAGCCAGAGTGATCGTAGGTTCCGATGTCCTGACTGTTGGCGGAATAACTATCAACTGGCAAGTAGCTCAAGTGATGGCTGGCTTAGCTGTAATAGCAGGACATAACTGGTCCATATTTGCGAAGTTCAAA